>SDBT01013130.1_pt1 | contig 13286 bp, 18 predicted proteins | sample 2277101 | NCBI WGS metagenome assembly SDBT01 (sample SAMN10404973, study PRJNA504765) | marine sediment metagenome | isolation source: marine sediment core GS10_PC15, 103 cmbsf | place: Arctic Ocean: Southern Knipovich Ridge | collected 2010 | reverse complement strand
GCTGGCTATACAGCCGAACGGCTTATCAGGTGTGTTATGCAGGCCGCACAGGTGGCTTGTCAGCTTGAAGGGGCAGCCCTTGGCCCCATGCTTAGGCTTTATAAAGTTCGCGCTCACACGCGCGCCCCTGGCCACAATAGCGGCCCTTTCAGTAGGGTGAACAAATACCCTACACCCGTCGGGGTGAGTAGGGGCATCGCAGCACTTAGCGGTACACCCGTTAGCAATGCATTCTGGTCCACACTCAATGAATTTCAAGCGGGCAGACTTTGAGGATATTTTTATTATGTATTGATCTTTGAATAAAGCAAAGGACATTTGACACTCTAGAAAGTAAGGGCGGAGACAAGATCAGGGTCAAGTCTCCGCCCTACTAGAAAGGGAAGTCCGGCTTACTTACCCTCTCCGTACTTTCCGTCCCGTTCTCTTAGACTTGCTGGTTTTCTTTTCCTCTGTCTTGTCCTTACCCTTGCTTGACTTACCAGCAGCCTTCTTTTTGGCGGGCTTTGACTCAGGCTCGTCATCGGCCTTTGAAGGCTTTGACTTACGCTTGCTGCCCCTTACGTCGTCCTTGTGAGTAAGCTTAATACCACCATCGAGATATTCGACTTGGTGTCCCTCAGACTCGAGACGCTTGAGGATGTGGTAACGGTTACCGCCGGTTGTCTCACGCACTTCCTTCATGGTAGTGCCTTCTTCAAACATATCGATGGCTTCCGCAACCTTTGTGTTGATTCTGACGCCATAACTGTTGACTTCAGTAGGCTCCTTGCGCTCTCGTGGAGCTGCCTTATCCTTCTTGGCTTTCTTGTCCTTACCTTTGGCAGCCTTGGGTTTGGGATCCTTGCCCTTGGCGGCACGTCTACGTCCGCGCTTTGGTGCCTCCTCCTCTTCAGGCTCCTCCTCCTCACCCTCCTCTTCAGGGTCCTCCTCAGGGTCTTCCTCAGTTTCATCCTCCTGATCAAGATCAGGAAAATCATCAATCTCATCCTTGGCCTTTATTGCGGCGTTGGCATCGTTTGCCCACTCTGCTGAGTCCTCCTCGAGCGAGTCAAACTCCTCGTCAGCAAGCTTGTCCACGGACCTTGCAAGAGCTGCAAGGTAATCCTGTCGACTACGGTACTTCCGCTTTGCCTTGAACTCTGTGATTTTGAGGATGTCTTGTTCAATCTCTGACATAACTTATCACTTCCTTTCTGCCTACGGGTTCATCTGAAAACCAACTTTTGATACGTCTAACTATATCATACTTAGCACGGATGCGTTTGCGACCTGATTTAGTTAGATACTCCGTGATAATCAAACTACAAAGGCGTTCGTTGAGCGTTTCTCTTGGTGACAAGCCACTGTAGCATCTATGATAAGGTGCCCTAAGTTTTTCTAGTACTTCATCATTATTGAAAAGCTCAAGGACAGATCGTACATCTGCTGGTGCTTCTTGTAGTAGGATACTTAGATAACCACCATTGTCAAGTTCATTTATCAACTCGTCTGAAAAAACATTAGCATCAATATCTGCCTGAATATAAATTTCCTTTCTCTTCATATTGAGGTTTGCTTCATCACATAGATGTCTAAGCAGGGTTGTCTTGTATAAGGACATAAAATGTTGTGGTTCAACAACTCGTGGATAAGCGTCTTTTACTATAAGGAATTCTATATAAGCATCTTGAAGAAGGTCGCTGTGTTCTAAAATAGGGTCATAGCGCCACTTATTTTTCTTGATTAATTTTGAGGCCCAATTCCTTATTTCAGGTTCCCATTTTGGTTCCCATCCTATATTGATTCGGTGGTGATGAGGTTGAAGTCTTACCCGTGGAAGGCTTTTAGTCATCTCCCTACCTCATTATTTTGAGAATTATGCGGACTGACCGGAACCCGGTCCGCGCGGGAAACTATAGGAGGAGAAGCATGAAGTACCTACCGGACTCAGATACTACAATATGGAGGTGATGGTGAGCGGTGAAGAGTCTGTGATTGAGCTTCGGGGGTGGACCTTCAGGACAACAACAGAATCAATACCCACCATCACCAAAAATCAGCAAAGCAAAATTTTATGTAATTTGCAACAGTTCTTTTAGAATTGTTCAGATATTGAATTTATGAGCCTTACAACTTGTTCTTTGGTCATGGCTCCAGGATCTTCTATTCCTGATTCTAAAGTACCTATTTTTACACCATAACGAGCTAATATACTTTGTATCTCTAACTGTTGCTCCACAGCTTCGGGATCAAGAAGGAGAATGATTGATTTATACCCTTTCGAAACTTCTGATATTAAGTAAACCTGGGAAGTACTAATTGACGAAGTAAACAAGCAAGTGGCAGAGGCTCCATATGCGTGACCATAATAGTCTATCTTCATAGCATCAACAGGACCTTCAGTTATGAATAGAATATCACCGCCTATATTAAGTTGGTCATACAGAAAGATAGTGTTGGTTATGTTTATCAAAGCTTTGTGTTGTCCTTCTTCATTAACCGACAGTGTCTTGTAACGCGGAGCTTTTTCAGTATGGGCAATAGCCCTGGCTGTCCAAGTAACAAGTTCCCCACTTTCATAGATGGGTATGATTATCCTATCCTTCCAGTCACCTGTTGTACAATAATGCAAGTCGTAGTCAAAAGTTAGGTTCTTCACGTTAGCAAAACCTCGTCCACGTAAGTAATGATAAAAACGTTTTCCAGTACCTATGCTTTTTATTTTTTTGAACTCTTTAGGAAAGCTGAGTTCTTTTAAGTTAGGTGTATCTTTTTTTGGGGTATCAAAACTAATGTCTAAAGTATTAAACGCATCTGTATCCGTTATACTGTACTGATCAATTATTAGACGAGCATGAGAAAAGGAACAATTCAATAAGGCTGCTATTAGTCTGTATGGCTGCTTTCCCCTATGAGCAGCATTACGCCAGCAAGCCCAAAAACCTGTATCTAGATTGATACCCAGATGCTCTGATGGGTCATCAGTACACATAGGACATTTAATAGACACCTCCCCTTGTTTGGTATTTGGTCCAAACGTGACATAAGAGACACTATTTGATTTTAGGAAGTCTAGCCATTTAAAAGTCATCAGTTTGGAACCACGTTCTTCTTGTCAACAACTGGACCGGGTGGTTCCTCAACAAACGACTGGAATGGTGTAACCATCTCCTTACCGCAATCATCGCACTCTAGTAACCGAATGAAGTTATGCCCAGCCGCGTCCGACTTAGTACCAAGCATGAACTTTCGATGCCCGCAGTCGCAAACGACTACACCATTTACTCCGAGCTGTTGAACGAGACTATCTCCATCTAGTTTACTCATTTTGGTCTCCATAGCCACATGGTCCTAGATCTTTATATGTATGAAGTTGGATGGTGTCTCCAACTTAAAATGTCCATCATCCTCTACTGGAGTTACTTCTGGTTTGAATTCCTCCTTGTCTATCTTTCTCTCCCGTGCTCTATCCTCGTGAAAGAGAAGCGCACGGCGGAGTAACCTCTGCGCATCGCTCATTTCTTTAATGATACGATCATTGCCCTCCCAACGTATACAGGAGTCACAATGATTTGTTCTGTCAATTAGTACACCAGTCATATCAACTAGCATTCTGAGTACTTCTTGGGTCTGAGTTCCTTCATGCTCAGTTCCCTCTTCTCTGTTGACGAAAGTGATAGTTGTTGTTAACTCTCCGTCTAAATGAGAGAGTTCATAGATATGTCCAGGCTCTATTACTTTCATTTCGACACCATGATTATTGTTATACCTTTCTTCTTTGCTTGTCTAATCATGTTGATAGTTCCTTTACCACCAGGAAAGGCTACTACCACATCTGGTTTACCATCTGTCAACATTAGTGCGTTTCTTATTGACCCGGCACTTTTACCATACGTTTTCCATTTTGCTTCAAACGTGACTACAGCTATGCCACGACTCTTTGCCCATTTTGCTGCTAAGGTATCTGCTCCTTTTGCACCACCATTTATAACGACGTCTATTCCATCGAACTTACCGTCTAACATGTCGAGTCTATCAAATACAAACTCTTTATTGTCAAAATCTCTTCCACCGCAAACAAGAATCCTTCTGTGATCTTCTGACATGGCATCTACTCCATTTTAGATACAAGCTTCTATTGAATCTTTTGGTAATGATACTGCAAGACCCATAGACCAAAACGTAAACCGTTCTATCATTACTATGTTGTCTACTTGGGTAAGTTTTATGTAATAGTATGGATCATGCCATCCTTGCCAACCCGTATAGTGGATTTCATAGGTATTGTTACCTGTCTTTTTACTATAGTGTTTTACGGGGTCAGTCACCCCTAGATCCGCCCAAGATACTCCATCTATCCTTTTCTTGTGTAATCTAGCTATCTCATCAACTATACACTCTGCTATTTCATACTGGTCTCCTTCTACCATATATGTTTGATCTGGAGACGTACCTTTGGCTGAAGTTGCACATCCAGCCAAGAGCAAAACTAGACTAGCTAGTAGTATCTGTTTCATTATTGACACATCCTTTCTTTAAGGCTATAGCTTCATACACTGTACTTCCAAACACTGAGGATATCACTTCGTGTGTATTACATTTGTGACATGCAAGAAAAGCTTCTCCCATCATGTCCATAGTGAACCAGCCTCTACCATTACAGTCACAGTTTGGGTCTGGTCGGCGTAACCCGTCCACGGACATTTTGTTCATAGCTTTTCCTCTGTCGATTCGTGGTCCTTTAGTCTTTCGGTCTTTCTACGCTTTAGAGCAGTATAGAGAACTTGACCCGCAGATGTACATCGTATCATGGTCTCTCCGTGACCAGTGCGGAAGCAACAAGGATGGTTATGGACCTCTCCGTGAGGAGGACGCTTTTTCAAATTCTCACACAGTTCAGCGGCAGCCAGTTCATCTGCGGCCATTTCATCTTCTGTCAGTTCTGGTTTATCAGTCATAGCTTTTCCTTTCCATCAAGGATTGCTCTGAAAAGTTCATTTCCTGAGATAGCATAATTGTATAATTTCTGATCTACTGTGTTCTTTACTATTAAGAAATAGAAATACACTCTCCTGGTTTGACCTCTTCTCCAACACCGTTTGATACTTTGCAAGAAATCTATTAGTGACAGAGGTATTTCGTAAAAGATAACATAGTTGGCTACTTGTAGATTCAAAGCTGAGCTACCGGACTTGCTGTTTATTACAAGGATGCGGCACTTTGGATCTTTCTTGAAACGTTTAATCTCTGATATTGGATCTTTGGTCTTTCCATATACTCGACTGTGAGGTATCTTTGCTTTTGTGAGTTGTTCTGATATTAGTTCATTGCTGTAAACAAAGAAATGAAATATAACTATCTTTCTGTTTTCAGGAATGGTATCAATCAATTCCATTAATGTGTCTAGTTTTGGGTTGTCTTTGAATTTAATCTTTACTTTGTTGTCGTCCTCTCCCTTTAGTGTCATGAATCCAGAAGACAATTGTAGCAGTTGCATGAATGTTGATTCTATCTGTTTATAATTCTGTTTACCAAATTTAGCAAGTTCTTTTAATTCATCACTGGCTTTTTTATAATATTTAGAAGTAGCATCTGGTAGACTTATCTTTTTAACAATGTCTATTTTAGGTGGTATATCTTCACATTCACTATCCTTATATCTGATAGACTTATTCTTGATCATCCTGTAAATGACTTTTCTATTTTTCTTTGGAAGTGTATATTTATAGCCACCCCAGAAATTATCCTCCTCATTGAAAAGGGCACCGCGGAATAGACCTAGCGTTTCTCCTAAAGTTTCACCAGTATCAAGGACATAGAATTGAGGCCATAGATACATTATATCCTTTCCAAAAGGTGTACCCGTTAATTCATAAACATTGTCTACAGTCTGAGATATAGCTCTGGTTATCCTAAAATATAGACTGTGTATATTTGCTATCTTTTGACTTTCATCTATTATCATCGTATCGAAGTCACCAAATACTTTCCTTATCTTTGCAGGTTTCATATCCCATTTTGTTTTCTTACCACTTTTCCCTTCAACTATCTTATCGTGTGTTAGCATCGCCGCCGCTGACTGATACTGAACGATAAATAGATCTGCTTCCTCATTTACAAGAAGATCAAGGTTTTCATTTGTACCATAAATTAGAGGTATGCAATTTAGATGTGGTGTATGGATTGACACTTCATCGAGCCATGTCTCTATGGCTGAGATGTAAGGGACAAAGACAATAGCAAGTGGTTCCTTACCACACTGTTTCTGATAAGAAATTAAATCAAGCATTATTTTCGTTTTCCCCAAGCCCATATCTAGACAAGTCATGAAGCGTTTTAATTCTAAAAGTAATAGGAAGCAGGCTTTTTGATATATCCAAGGATTTGTATGAAAATTAGGAACTGGATCAAGCTCGTTTAAGGCTTCATCCAGTTCCCTTTCGGTGCATTTCTTTATCCAATCGTATGAGCCTAGATCACGATCTAGAAATGCTTCTATGGCTTGTTTGGATATCATGGTTAAGACAATCTAGTCATGGAGTTCATGAAGTTTCTGGTCTCAACTACTATACTTACGACAAGTAGTAGATGGAGTTCATCCTATACTTGGTCCTATCTTGATAACAGTTCCATTTTGGAGTTCATGGTCACAGTGGTCCTACCTTAGTGACAGCTCGTTATTGGAGTTCACGATGTTATTGGTCTTATCTTAATGACAGCCACAAGATGGAGTTCATGCTACATATGGTCTTATCTTAGTGACAAATCTAGAGTGGAGTTCAGCATTGTGTTGGTCTTGTCTAAGTGACAATGGAAGCTTGGAGTTCAGCTATGAGTTGGTCTTATCTTAGTGGACAGATCTCGACTGGAGTTCAAGAGTAGGATGGTCTTATCTTAGTGACATTATCATTGTGGAGTTCAACGTAATTATGGTCTTATCTTGTGACAGACCTATGGTGGAGTTCACAACACTCATGGTTTTATCTTAGTGACAAGGTTGGGCTGGAGTTCATTTCTAACGTGGTCTTATCTTAGTGACAGTCGGTCAGTGGAGTTCATCACAAATTTGGTCTCATCCTTCAGGGTCAAGTCTGAGGCTATTTAACTTCCACTTAGTGACTCGTACCACGAGCTTCTCTAAATCTTGTGATTTGAATTTGTAATCTTTCATTTTCATTTTAGCTGTTGCATCCTTAATAACTATACTTCTTGCAAATGTAAGGTAGTCTTCTCGCCTGTCTAAAGTTACGCGCTGCTTCTTACAAATTTCAATACCTTTGTCAATATCGCTTACGGTGCATTCGCCGAAGACTTTACCACCATAGACTGGAAACTCCATAACACAAGAAACAAAGCCAATGTGACATGAAGCTAGGTGTTTACGGGCAGCGTCGCCCCTTAGTGGTCCCTTCTTTGCGTCTTGTACCGTAATTGCTGCATCATAAATATCACCTTCTACCCTAGCCCTGTCTTGTGTTATGGCAAGACTTACTGGTCCGCTTACAATACTGTAGACGTGATTTTCCACGATCTCACGGAACAGTGCTTTGTCTTTTTCGCACTTGGACATAAGGTCGTCGACTATTTCTCTTTTGTTCGACTTATACTTGTCGATCAATTTCTGTATCATTCCTGGTAAACGTAACATTTTAGATTCTCCTTCTGGTTTAGGTTGACAGATCGTTCTTGGAGTTCACCCGCGTCATGGTCTTATTTGGTGACAGAAGTATCTTGGAGTTCACTGCACGTGTGGTCTTGTTAGATTGACATCTTATCGATGGATTTCAGCTTTGAAGTGGTCCTATTTGGTGATAGTAGCTTTTTGGAGTTCACGTCCATAATGGTCCTATTGGGTGACAACCACAGTCTGGAGTTCACGTGCCGTATGGTCTTATCTTAGTAACACTTGGCTCTTGGAGATCAACGCTGGTCTGGTCTTATTTGGTGACAAAACCGGGGTGGAGTTCATTCGGATCGTGGTCTTATTTAGATAACAAATCATTGCTGGAGTTCATGCCGATTTTGGTCTTATTTGGTTGACAGAAGCGGTTTGGAGTTCACAGTGAATTTGGTCCTATTTGGTTGACAAGATGGACTTGGAGTTCATTTCCGTCGTAGTCTTGTTGTGTAACAAATATTACGTGGAGTTCATGTCCAACGTGGTCTTATCTTAGTAACAGTAGCAGTCTGGAGTTCACGTGTTCCCTGATCCTATTGGGTGACAGACCGGCGATGGAGTTCAAGTCGTGAATGGTCTTATTTGGTGACATACGGGCCGTGGAGTTCATGTGTTCCCTGATCCTATTTGGTGACAAACGTGACCTGGAGTTCATGCGCACCGTGGTCTTATTAGGTTGACACTCAGTCTTTGGATTTCAGGCTGCTCGTGGTCTTGTTGGTTGACAGACCAACCGTGGAGTTCATGGTTGAAATGGTCTCATTTGGTGACAGCCTAACAGTGGAGTTCAAGCAGGGCGTGGTCTTATTGACTGATGGCTTTGTCAGGGTTGGCCTCTATCCACAGCTCCTTTATGGCTTTCTTTACCATATGCCGACGGGCTCTGTTGTGGACATGCCCTTCTGACATATATTTGCTTTTGATGTCTGCAAGCATCTCAGCCTTGGCTTTATTTCCTTTGACCCCTTTAACTTTAGGTATCTTGGCAGAGGGTCTGATTTCCAATCCGTTTTGTTTGGCCTTCAGGTGTTCATCCTTCTTGGCCTTATCATACAGGGCTTTCCAAGACGTGCCGTTCTTAATAAGGCTTTCACCAAGATTGTAGACTGCTGCCCTACGTTCAGGGTCAAAACCCAAGAACTCCCCATCTTGAATCTTTGGTGCTTTGCCCCCACCTTGAGGACTTCCACCAATGACGTTCATACCAAAGAATAACCACAAGGCTGGGGGACTTGTGAAGTTATCTAGATAGCGTCCCTCTCGTCCAATACTACCTATAAGTCTGGCAAAGTTGAAGATACCAAATCCTTTTTGATCCTCAACCCAGGACGCTTCTGGTAATGAAGAAGCAAGCTCACTCATTTGCTTCTTTATACCTTTCTCTATCTCAAGGATCCTTTTATGTGGTTCAAGAAAGCTATGACACTGCTCTAGTACCTCAAGTAAGAACGGGTTGTCATTTGGATACTTGCCGCTTATTATAGCTGACGTTAGTTTGCTCGTAGCAATTTTATCTAGCTTCCCATTCTCACCTTCATTATCCCAATAACAACGTGAACAGATAGCCCAGACACGTTGCCTTGCTTGCTTGCGAAACTTTTGGTGATCAATGTATCTGGTGTTCAGCTTGTACAGTTCAAAGGAGACTTTCTTTGTGTGTGTATCTAAGTTTTGCATTACTACTACCTTCCTTTCTGAATTTGACAAAATTTTGATGGAGTTCATCCCTACGGTGGTCTTGTCTGGTTTGACAAACTAATCATGGAGTTCATCCTAATCTTGGTCCTGTCTTTGTGACAGTCGTCTATTGGAGTTCACCCAACCTTTGGTCTTGTCTTTGTGACAAAGCACTCTTGGAGTTCACGACCCGTTTGGTCTTATCCTGTTTAGTGTGACAGACGAGAAATGGAGTTCATCGGCAATTTGGTCCTGTCTTATCTTAGTGACAGATGATTGTTGGAGTTCAATTCGTCGATGGTCTTGTCTTTGTGACAACCGCTTGCTGGAGTTCATGCCACTTTTGGTCTTATCCTGTTTAGTTTGACATTCATTGAGTGGAGTTCAAACCTTCAATGATCACATATGATTTTTCATTAAAAACCTATATATTTCATACGTCAACAGTTCTTTTAGGACACATAAAATTATCTTTTATCAATACCTATCCTGATCTAATCCCTTGATTATTGTATTCACCATCTTTTCGATAATCGTCTGTCGTTTTTCTTTATTGTCGAACAGTTCCTCACTGATATCGGTGAGTAACTGTTTTACCTTAAACTTGAACATGGAATCCTCTTCTAATTGCTTACGTATTATTTCTTCTGCAACACGGGAAACTGCTTGGGCAAATGCCCGTTGGAGAACTGACTTTTTATCACCGTGCATGGTAGTATCTTTTGGTGTTTGTATCAGGTCCTTAACTGCATTAATAACCAGCTCTTCTCGTGTCTTATCAGAAAGAGTATCCAAAATTGCTTTTGCGATTATTTTATCAAGCTGATCGTCTTTCAGTTGTAAGTCCATTGTTCCTTCCTTCCTTGTTTGCGTTAACCACCCAATTGCTCTTCTGGTCCGAAACCGCTGTGGAAAAGATACGGCTCGATAATTTTCATAACGGCAACAGCGGCAGCTTCCGCTGCGTCCTTGCGGTAATACGCTACATCACGAAAATCAATGGTATAGCCGTCGTCATCGATGCTAACGATCGTGCCCTGGGCGGCTTTCTCCAGAGCATCGAGAATTGCGGCCTGAATTTCCTCTTGCATGGTTTCAGTCATCTTCAGCATCCTCGTTTGGTTTACTTTCTTCTACTAAGTCCCAATATGGTTTTTCCATTACTGCACTATCAACATGGAACTTTCCAATATTGTAGTTTTGAGATATTATTAAAGTAAGGTCATCTTGGTCATGCCTAGCACCGGCAACCGACAAGCGGGCCAAGCCTAGAGCCTTTTCAGCAGCGGTTTGGCTATAGGCAATGATCGTGTCGGCGTGAGCCACCTTAGTATAGGCCTCCGCAACGTTCTCGCCCCCTACAATCCTATTTTCCTTAAGGTTAGCTGCAAGCCTATGGCTTTGGCTTACCACGGCACCAGCCATGTTCCTTTCAGATAAAAGCCCACATATGTCTTTATATACTTCATCTAAACTCAAACGTAGGTCGCCTTTGTCTAGTTTCATCAAATCAGGATAATCTATAATGAGTAGGTCAGGTACAAATTTTTCAGTTACTTCTAAATTATCTAAATAGGACTCTAATCCTGGTACTGTCAACCTACCACGAGGGAATTCCTTAACTATAATATGCTTGAGAAATCTATTTGCATACTTCTTTATTTTCTTCTCTAGTTGTTCTCTTATGTCTGGGTCAGTCAGTTGTAGTCTTGATACAACTTCTTTATCATCAAAGTCTACAAGTCTACCGTACTTGTTCTTAACAAATTCAATTTGAAAAAACTTCTCTTTTCGGTTCGATAGTGAAAACATGTTTTGCATATAGCGTTGAATTGTACGATTTTGTGAAACCTCCAACGAGATATGACACACATTATATCTATGAACTAATGCGGCCCTGGCAAGTCCAGTTAGCCACCAAGTCTTTCCTGACTTAAATTTTGCAATGTATAGACTTAACTCTTTCCTGGTTGGCCCCAGGTTACGCTTATCAAGTTCTTTTATGCCTGTTGGGAGTGATGCTTCACGTATGTCTAAAAACTTCAATACTTCATCTGCATTACTCAATCTGACACCAGGATTGAAAAGTGTTAGACCTTGACTACGTGATTTCTTTATAATCTCATCTGCTTCATCTAATGATTCTTCAGTGTCCTTTTTCAATGCATTGATAAGATCAACACCAACACTTCTTAAAGCTTGACGCCTTATGAAGTTCTCAAGATTCTTCATTGCAAATTCTGTACTACCCCTATTTTGCATTTCATAGAGGTTATCTATTATATCTGCATATAGATGCGCTTCACGTTTGTTATCTGAATTGAGTTTGTCGGTAAGTATGTCAGGAAGATTATCTTTAGGGGCTTCTTTATATACGTCAATGTACTTGTAAATCGCTGCGACAATTACCCTGTATTGCCCTGTGAATAAAGCAGCATCAACCGTCCCCCTTATGATGGTACACTTTTCATCATCAAACGCTAAGAGGATGAGTAAGTTCTCCTCAAGGCTTTCGCCAAGTGTAGCTTCCATTTTTGAATAAACCGGACTTGTTTCTTATTGGATTCTTACTACGCCGTTCTTGCGTAGTTCTTCATGCACACTGAATGGCATGGTCACGCTGTTAAATCCTTCTCGATCTACTACATACCATTCCTCCAGTGCTTTCCCGCACCGTTTGCACTCTAACCTCTCCTCGCGACATAAATCCACAGCGTAGTACCTGGCATTACGATAGGTCCTACGTGTTTGTGTTTCCGAAACATGCCCGAGTCTTTTGCACTTGAGCGTTGGTTTGAAAATTTCGTTTAGCCATTGCATAAATCAGACCCCCGGTTACTTACGACGGCTGCTACAGCGGTTGTTACGTTTCTTACCACGTCTTGATCTGTAGCCATAACCCTTTGTTGGGTCCAATGAAAACCCCCTTAGACTTTGATGTATCACTAACAGTGGAATTGGGTGTGGCTTCATAAGGAGTATCGAGCCATCTATCTAAAAGAGACCTGCCAAAGCTTTTATGTATATGTCGGTCTCTGCCCCCTTTAACATTTTTTTGTAACGTACCCATTACCCCCCTCCTTTAGCTTTCTTTCTTTCTATCGAGCGATACATTTTTGCATTAGTCTTTATTACAAAATAGGCTAACCCTGATGATAAGTAACCTGGAAAGCTTCTATCAAATATGTCTGGTATGCGACTCATGTTGTTAATTGTGGTCTTTGGTGTGATTGCCATGCCAATCCTTTTCATGTCTTCTATAAGCAATTTAAATAACAGTCTTAGTAGCACCTGTCGTTCTATCTTCTTCAACGTTATCTGTGATGTAGACTCAAAAAAATTGACAAACTTAACAACTTCATTAACCCCGCTTTTCCATCCACCTATCTTTTTTAGCATTTGATGATTGAAACCAAACCGTATGCCTTCAGCCTCAAGTCTTTTTGAAAATGCGTTGATTACCTCACTCTCACTCTTGCTTATGTTTGGGGTATGACCGTTGTTAGACAGTAAATAAGACGTTGTGCTTTGTAGCTGTTCAAGTTCCTTCGAAGTAAATGAAGGTATGGACTCTATGACGCGGTCGAAGTTTACTGGTGACATGTTGTTCTCCTCTTAATCTTGTTTTCATTTATACTATACTTTTAATCTTCACTTGGTTTTTATAAGAAGTCAAACGTATATAAATCATAGGTGGACCAATACACTATTGAATTCCACCTACCGTATGTCCACCACTTATTCTACGTGGGGCCTAACTGACAGCGCGTAGAAATGACTAGGGATACTGGAAGGTGTTTGTGCAACATCCCAACTCTCAGCCCCTTAATTCCCGTTGAGGAGAGGCACAGGGCGGACCTCGATATCCGCCGTAAGCAATGGGTGACCTAGATAGCGAGGTGTACTAGGTGTCCCTGACTGGCTCCGGAGGAAGAGAGTTAGTTTAAAG
>SDBT01013129.1_pt1 | contig 13288 bp, 19 predicted proteins | sample 2277101 | NCBI WGS metagenome assembly SDBT01 (sample SAMN10404973, study PRJNA504765) | marine sediment metagenome | isolation source: marine sediment core GS10_PC15, 103 cmbsf | place: Arctic Ocean: Southern Knipovich Ridge | collected 2010 | reverse complement strand
GGCGCTGGGAGAAAAGATAAAAGTGCAAACAGATAAGGAGGGGTATACCGCTTGTGCAGTAATAGTAGCTTCGGGTAGCCTCCCCAGGAAGTTAGGTATTCACGGTGAGGATGAGTTTCTGGGTAAAGGTGTTTCTTACTGTGCGACATGTGACGGTCCCCTGTACAGAGATAAGGACGTAGCAGTAGTGGGTGGAGGAGATGCGGCTTTGCAAGAGGCACTATTTTTGACTCAGTTCTCCAAAAAAGTTTTTTTGATTCACCGCAGGGATGAGTTTCGTGGCGCAGCTATAAATGAGGAAAGACTGAGGAAGAATGAAAAAATAGAGTTTTTCCTGGGTCAAGTACTTACTTCTATAAATGGGGATACTCAAGTCAATTCCATTACAGTAAAGAACCGTCAAACCGGTGAGGAAAAACAGGTCGAGATTTCGGGTGTCTTCATATATGCAGGATTCTTACCTAATACCAAATTTCTGGAGGGTATTGTTGAATTAGATGATTCAGGATACATCATTACTAACGAGAAAATGGAAACATCCGTACCTGGTGTATACGCGGCAGGTGATGTGCGTTCAAAGAAGGTGCGCCAGATAGATGCTGCTTGCGCAGATGCCACAATCGCGGCTATATCTGCTGGGGAATACATAAAAGAAATAACGTGAAAGATGTGAAACTAGCAGGTTTCGACTCTGCCCAAATCCTATCCGATTTAAAGTCGCTCGCACAGAACTCAAACATTGAGGAATTTCTTCCAAGAGAAGTTTCTTTTAAGTCGCAAGTTCCAGTCTTGTCCGGGTAGGTGCGGTCATTAGCGAGAGGGACGTGCAGGAAGATTCGAGACCAGGATTCAAGAAGCAAGGCAATTAGAGGAGCGAGAAATGATTAGTTTTGAAGATTTTAAAAGACTGGAAATTAGAATTGGGAAGATCGTTTCGGCGGAAAAAGTTGAAGGAACAGATAAACTGTTAAAGCTCGAGGTTGACCTCGGGGAAGAAAAAAGGCAGTTGGTGGCAGGGATTGCCCAAAACTACGAACCTGAGCAAGTAGTAAATAAGGAAGTTCCTATTTTAGTAAACTTAGAACCGAGAAAAATCAGGGGTGTTGAAAGCCGGGGCATGCTATTGGCTGCTATAGAAAACGAAAGCCCGGTCTTGTTACATCCCGACAGGGAAGTTTCTCCAGGAAGTATAATTAGATAAAGATGCGCCCGTAGCTCAGCGGATAGAGCGGCGGCCTCCGTCTCTTGGAATTGTTTTCTTGACAAGAATTGATCTATGATGTATATTCTTAATGGGAGTGATAACCATTAGCAATAAGGAGGATGGGTATAATGCCTGACGGTCGTCCTTGGTGCCACAGTAAATTCAGGGGTCACGGATATAGATTAACTGTGCCGAGGCAGGCGATTCTGGATACTTTAAGTAAATCAAAAAAGCATCTGAGCGCCGAGGATATATATCTGGCGGTTCATAAAGCATATCCTGGTATAGGACTAACTACTGTTTACCGGACATTGGAGCTTCTTAGCCAGATGGGATTAGTTCTTAAGTTTGATTTTGGTGATGGAAGAAGCAGGTATGAACTGGCTGAAGGTCCCGGTGCAAAGCATCACCACCATTTGGTATGTACAGGTTGTGGAAGGATAATTGACTACAGCGAATTCATTGACGAGGAAGTGAAAGTATTGAAACGGATTGAGAAAAGTCTTTCAAGAAAATATAAGTTTAAGATAAATTCTCACCAGATTCATTTTCTTGGTTTGTGTGGCAAGTGTAAATAATTTTTTTTGGAAATAAATGGTAATGGTTTTCATTTACATCAAGAAAAGGAGGTGATAAAGATGCCAGCAGGAGACGGAACAGGGCCGTCTGGTCAGGGGCCAGGCACAGGAAGAGGTATGGGTAGAGGTGGTGGCCGGGGTCGAATGGGTGGAAATCGTCCTGGTGCAGGGCCGGGAGGATATTGCGTATGTCCAGGCTGTGGTGCAAAGGTGGCTCACCAGGTAGGAGCTCCTTGCTATGCTGTAAGCTGCCCAAAATGCGGCACAAAGATGGTTAGGGAATAGGTATTTCCTATGATTATTTCTGTTGCCAGCGGAAAAGGGAGAATAGCAAGAAGGAAGACAGCAGTGATGATCTTCAAGATATAAATAGGCAAGGATAATTGGGAAGAGGGAAAGGAAGTAGGAGAGAAGGTATGAGCGACATTAATGGACAAGTTATGCGCAATGATGATTTGTCTATTTACCCGGAACATATCGTAGCACTTACTAAGGATCCAAAGCACTTTGGAAGAATGAACGACCCTACCAGTGCAGCCGTTGTGAGGGGTCTTTGTGGCGATGAAATGGAATTTTATCTTGTGATCAGAGATGGAATTGTACAGGAAGCAAAATTTTATACTGAAGGATGCATCTCTACAATCGCCTGTGGTGAAATGGCTGCCCAGTTGGCATTGGGCAAATCCATCGATGAAGTCTTAGGAATTTCTCCAAGACAGATAAAGGAGCTGTTAAAAGGATTACCAGAAGATCAATGTCATTGTTCTATTTTGGCTGTCAGTACCCTTCACAAGGCTATCGCAGACTATATGCTTAAAGGATAAGTTTCGAGTTGTAAGAGAGGGGCTAAAGGTTTACGGCTGCCCAGGTTTTAGTGTGCGATTTAAAAGTAGAGTTGGTACACTTAAAGGAAAGCTTATTGAATTGGGTAAAGTTGCTGAAATTGCTAAAGGTATATATTCCACGGGAGAGATTCCAGGCGACTACAATGGGCACTATATGCCTGAACAGGCACTTGTAGTGAGAAGCGGTAATGGAATCTCAGTAATAACAGGGTGCGTCCATCCAGGAATTGTTAGGATTCTCGGGAAGGTGAGAGAGGCATTTAGCAGTGAAGATATCTATCTGGTATTTGGTGGATTTCATTTGATGGGTAAGGACAAAAGGATGATCAATGTTATTGTTGATGAATTTAAAAAGTTGGGAGTCAAAAAGGCTGGACCATGTCATTGGAGTGGGAATGAGGCTGAGGGGATTTTCCAGGATAAGTACAAGGATGATTTCGTTCAAGTAAAAGCAGGAGAGGTTATACAAATATGAAGATAGCGATTTCAAGTGGGAAGGGCGGAACAGGTAAAACCTTCGTCTCTACGAATATAGCGGTAACTCTGGCTAATTGTGGGGAGACAGTGTCCTATCTTGACTGCGATGTTGAAGAGCCTAACGGGCATCTTTTTTTGAAGCCGGAGATTAAAAAGGAAGAGGATGTAGAGATTGTCTCGCCTGGGGGAGTTGATGAGGAAATATGCATCCATTGCGGAAAATGTGCAGAAGCCTGTAATTATAATGCCATAGCTGTGGTAAAGGATAAAGTTCTCTTCTTTCCGGAGCTATGCCATGCATGTGGAGCATGCAAGATAGTCTGCCCGGTAGATGCAGTTGTTGAGAAAAAACGGAGAATAGGAATCATCAGGCATGGGAAAAGTGGGAATATTGATGTTCACTATGCGCTTCTTGAAACTGCTGAAGGCGGGATGGCTCCAAGACTGGTCAAAAAAGTCAAGGAATATGCAGGCGGAGGTATAAATATATATGATTCTTCCCCTGGAACTGCATGTCCTGTTGTGGAAACTGTGAAGGACGCAGATTTATGTGTGCTTGTTACTGACCCGACTCCTTTTAGCGTTAATGATCTGCGGCTTGCGGTGAATATGTGCAGGGAGATAAACCAGGAACCGGTTGTGCTGGTTAACCGTGCTGAATATAGAAGTAGTGAACTGAAGGAATATTTAAGGGATGCAAATCTGCAAGTTCTGGGAGAGATTCCGGATGATAGAAAAATAGCAAAGGTTTACTCTGTTGGGGATATAGTTGTTGAGAAGCTTCCTGAATATAGGAAGTTATTTCAGGCGATTGCCGGGGAGATGAAGAAGAAGGCAAAAGAGAAAAGAGTTGTAGGAAAGGTAGTCCGGACAGAATTTCCCACTGGAGGAATCACAAAACTTGAAACAACTACTTTTGAGAAGAAACCGCTGGAACTTGTTATAATAAGCGGCAAGGGCGGAACCGGAAAAACATCAGTGGCTGCTTGTTTTGCAGCTTTAGCTGAAAACAAGGTGATTTCAGATTGCGATGTGGATGCTGCTGACCTGCATCTTATCCTGGAGCCTGAAGTAAAGGAAAGGGGGGCGTTCAGCGGTAGCAAGTTAGCTGAAATTGATGAGGCTAAATGCACTGGATGCGGAAAGTGTATCAAGGAATGTAGATTTTCCGCTGTTGAGGAAGTGGAAGGCGGGAAGTGCCGTATTAATCAAATATCCTGCGAAGGTTGTGGAGTGTGTTACCTTGTATGCGAAGATGAAGCCGTGAAGCTGGATGATGCAATCAATGGAGAATGGTTCATATCAAAGACAAGATTTGGACCTATGACTCACGCCAAACTTCTACCAGCACAGGAAAATTCAGGTAGACTTGTTACACTGGTGAGAACGAAAGCAGTTCAAGAATCTAATCGTGTAAGTGCGGATAAAGTAATAATAGATGGTTCTCCCGGCACAGGTTGCCCTGTAATAGCTTCTCTTACAGGTTCCGACTATGCTCTCGTTGTAACAGAGCCGACTGTTTCAGGAATCCATGATATGAAGCGTGTTCTTGATGTAGCGAGACATTTTGGAATCAGAGCAGGAATCGTGGTTAACAAGTCTGATTTGAATGACGAGATGACAGAGAAAATCAGGCAATTTGCTAGCCAGTCTATGGTGGAATTCATAGGCAAGATACCGTATGATGAGAAGGTAACAGAGGCACAGATAGAAAAACTTTCTGTAGTTGAGTATGGAGATTCTCCCACAGCAACAAGCATAAAGGAGATATGGGAGAAGATGAAACATTCGCCATCCTGATAATATGCTCCCTAATGGTAAGATTGATGGAACTCTGAGGTGATACAAATGAGGTGGTATCTGAGAAGTAAGATTCATAATGCAACTGTGACTGATGCAAAAGCAGAATATGTTTGGAAGCATTACAATAGCTGTAAAAGATTTGATGCAATTTGAGATATGAAAATGAACAATCCAAGTAAAGAATGGTTAATTGATCATGCTGAAGAGGTACTAAGAGAAATAGGAATTAAGGAAGATGAGATAATTTTAGATTTTGGCTGTGGTTCTGGAACTTATACGATTCCTGCTGCTAAGCTGGTTGGAGAAAAAGGTTTAGTATATGCAGTAGATAAAGACAAAAAAGAACTAGATAATTTAATATATAAAGCAAAATCAGCAGGCTTGAATAATATAAAAGAAATAGAAAACATGAATTTTTATTATGAAAACGAATATAAAAACATTTTAAATTTTAGAAAAAAGGGAAGGAAATAAAGGCATATCTTGGCATAGATATTGGTTCTATTTCTACAAATTTGGCTATAACGGATAATGAATGGGACAGGGGATAAATAAAAAATGAGCATAAAAGGAAATTACCAAAAAATCAGAGAAGAGATTCCAGAAAATGTAACTATAGTTTTAGCTTCTAAGATGCGGACTGCAGAAGAAATTGAAGAAGCGATAGAAGCTGGTGCAGGAGATTTAGGGGGAAATTATGTGCAGGAAGCTCAACAAATGTATGATACTCTGGGTGAAAAAGCAAAGAGTATTAGATGGCATATGATAGGACATTTACAAAAAAATAAAATCAGCAAAGCGCTTACAATTTTCGATCTTATCCAAACGGTTGATTCTTTAGAGACAGCAGTGGCAATTGATAAAAGAGTAGAAAAAGCAGGAAAAAAGATTCCTGTTTTAGTAGAAATAAACATTGGTAGTGAAATGACAAAAGCCGGTGTAAAGCCGGAATACGAAGTGATTGAAAATTTAGTTGAAGAGATTTCAAAACTTGAGTATCTCCGTTTGGAAGGTTTGATGACAATGGGACCTCGATTTGGTAATCCTGAAGACAGCAGGCCCTATTTCAAGAAAACAAAAGACATATTTGAAAGAATTAAGGCTCTTAATTTACCAGGAGTCAAGATGGAAACATTGTCTATGGGAATGTCAAATTCATATAAGGTGGCAATTGAAGAGGGAAGTAATATGGTCAGATTAGGAACAATTGTCTTTGGAGAAAGAAAATATGATAAGTAGAAAAAAATAAGCGCTATTTCTACGATCGCTCAGGCAGAGTACCAAATTGACGGAAGTGAGAAATATATAAGAGTTGGATGCTTCTAGATGGAAGCATTGATGAAAGACTGAAACAAATTGGTACAAATGTGATATCGTGAAGACAATAGGTCTTATTGGGGGGATGAGTTGGGAGTCATCTTCAGAATATTACCGAATAATAAATAAAACTGTAAGGGAAAGATTTGGAGGCTTGCATTCCGCCAAGTGTATTCTCTATTCTGTTGATTTCGCAGATATTGAACAGTTACAGCATGCAGGTAGATGGAAGGAGCTCACAAAACTGATGATTGAAACTGCGCAGAAATTAGAAGAAGCCGGCGCGGATTGCATCGTCATCTGCACAAATACTATGCATAAAATGGCTGATGATATTCAGGACGCAATAGGCGTTCCTCTGCTTCACATAGCCGATGCAACGGGTAAGAAAATCATAGAAAAGAATATTAAAATAGTCGGTCTACTGGGAACAAAGTTTACAATGGAAGAAGATTTTTATAAAGAGAGGTTGCAGGGAAAATATAGTGTTGAAGTAATCATACCCGACGAGATTGAAAAAGAGATAATAGAAAATGTTATTTACAAGGAATTATGCTGTGGGATAACGAAAGAATCTTCAAAAGAAAAAATAGGAAAAATAATCAAGAACCTCATTGAGCGTGGTGCAAAAGGAATTGTTCTGGGTTGTACTGAGCTACCACTTCTTATTAAGCAAAATGATGTGAAAGTTCCCGTATTTGATACGACGGCGATCCATGCAAAAGCAGCAGTTGATTCTGCAACAGCTCAACCCTGATGTCAAAAATAGACAAGGAAACGATTTAGGGTTATAATTCTGGGTTGTAATAGGCAACGGCTTATGAGAGGGGACCAATAAAAAATGCCCATTGGCGAAAGGAGGTTAAGGAGATGACTTCACGTGAACGTTTTTTAATGGCTCTTGACCACAAAGAGCCAGACAGAGTACCTATACATGATGGTCCCTGGAATGCTGCCATTCGTCGCTGGAAGTCTGAAGGACTACCGTTAGACAGTAATCCGTCAGAGTACTTTGATTTCGAGATGGTAGTTTTCGGTGCAGATACGTCGCCTCGGTTTCCAGTGAAAACGGTTGAGGAAGATGAAGAATACATTACCAAGACTACCCCGGAAGGGGGAGTGCGAAGGGACCGCAAGGACTACAGTAGCACCCCGGAGATCGTAGACTATCCCGTGAAGACCCGGGATGACTGGGAAAGGATTAAGGAAAGGCTCAAACCCGATCGGGACCGAGTGGATTGGGAGGGTAGCTGGCTGGGTGGGACTGCAGAGGACGATCGAGGTTTTGAATCCATTCTGGAAACCGGACGGGCAGACTCAAGATTAGGACTGCCAGGTTTCCACAAAGCGAAGGAGCAAGGGAAGTTTATCGTTTACGCTGTGGCTTTCGGTTACGACCGAATACAGTCCTACGTTCACTCTGAGCAATTGCTTGTGTTGATTGCAACCGACCCTGACTGGGTGCGTGACATGTATGAGACTGATGCACAACTATCCATAAACATGTACGAGGTTATGAAAGAAGGCGGATTTGAGTTCGATGGGGCCTTCATATTATGTGACCTCGGCTACCGTAATGGTCTTCTCTTTTCTCCACACCACTATGATGAACAACTGCGTCCCACTTTTCAAAAACTGGTCAGCTATTTCAAAGGAGCAGGGCTGCCGGTCATTCTCCATTCCTGTGGCTGCGTTAAGGAACTAATTCCCCGCTTCATAGAGGATGGGCTTACCTGCCTGCAACCTCTCGAAGTTAAGGCGGGTATGGATGTAGTTCAACTAAAAAAGGATTTCGGAGAACAACTGGCCTTCATGGGCGGAATTGATACGAGGGCTATGGCGAATTCGGATCCCAGCGTGATAGAAACAGAGATAAAGGCTAAGATACCTTTCGCTAAAAAGGGAGGCGGCTACATTTATCATTCTGACCATTCAGTGCCAGACAATGTGAGCTTCGAGCAGTATGAACGTACACTACAGTTGGTAAGGCAGTATGGGAGGTATTAACCATACCAAATTCCCCTTCTCCACATTCATAGCACAGTTTGGCAAGTTTTCTGTTTACTTTCGACGAATTTCATTTTCCTGTGCCTTGTGAAGTGACATAGGGGGCACTCAGAAAGTATTTTCGTTAATTTTGGCTGTGGAGCTAAAATAGAAGTCCCAAGTCGGTAGATTAAAGGGGAAGGATAAATGATTACTTTTGAAGATTTTAAAAAATTAGAAATGAGGATTGGGAAGATTATTTCAGCCCGAAGAGTTGAAGGAACTGATAAAAATAAAAAGTGAAGACCTATTTAGATTGCATTCCCTGTGCTTTGAAACAGACACTCGATGCTTCAAGAATGGCTGGAGCAGGTGAGAGTCTGCAGAAGAGAATATTAGATGAAGTGTGTAAACTTATTCCACGATTCCCATTAAATGCTACTCCTCCACAGATGGGAGTGGAAATTCATCGTCTGATAAGGAACCTTACCTCTAACAGTGACCCATATAGAAAAATCAAAAAAGATTCGCAAAGAATGGCTCTTGATATGTATCCCGATCTGAAAAAGGAAGTTAAGAAAGCCGAAGACCCTCTTGCTACTGCATTAAAAATTGCGACCATAGGTAATGTGATTGATTTTGCCATAAATGATTCAGTAAAGATACAGAAAGAATTAGAAGATATCTCTAATCATAAGTTCGCCACTTTTGATTACGGCAAATTCAAAGAGTCCTTGAAACCTGCACAGACAGTTCTCTATCTTGCAGATAATGCAGGAGAGACTGTATTTGACCGAGTATTGATAGAAAAAATACCAACCGATAAAGAACTATATTATGGGGTAAGAGGCGCTCCTGTCATAAATGATGCCCTGGAAGAAGACGCAAGAGAAGCCGGTATAGATAAATATGCGACAATAATATCAAATGGTTCGGATGCTCCTGGAACCTTTCTGGAATCCTGCTCTAAGGAGTTTAGAGATATTTTCTTTAATGCGGATATGATAATAAGCAAAGGGCAGGGTAATTTTGAATCCCTTTATGGAAAGGGATATCCTGTATTCTTTCTTTTCAAAATCAAATGCTTACCTGTAGCAAGGGAACTTAATGGCAATGTAGGCGATTTGATATTAAAAGGGGAAAGATAATATTCAAATGGCCAGGGCGGCTCCTTTCGATAATTACTATGAACTATATGAGAAATGGTTTGAAGACAACAGATTCACCTATCTTTCTGAACTTAAAGCAGTAAGACATTTCATCCCCACTGATAAAAAAGGAATTGAAATTGGGTCAGGCAGTGGGAGATTTGCTCTCCCCTTCTCAACACCTCTACATTTTGAAAGCGAGCAACATTGTGAATTGCAAGAGAGAAGGAAAAATGAAATGCTACTTCTTGCAAAAACGGGAATTGACAAAAAATCTGGTGGGAATACTGAGAGGAAATGAGTAATTATTGAGGCAGAGAAGGATGTATGGAATGCTTCACTAACGAAGAAACAAAGAAAGGAGCGCGCAATGGAAGTAAATGTGAATGATGAGAATTTTGAAGAGGAAGTGCTCAATTCAGATATGCCTGTACTGGTAGACTTTTGGGCACCGTGGTGTGGGCCATGTCATATGGTTGCACCAATTGTTGAAGAGATAGGAAAAGAATATGAGGGTAAGTTGAAAGTGTGCAAGATCAATATAGATGAAGCACCTCAAACGGCTGCCAGATACGGGATTATGAGCATACCTACGCTGGGCATATTCAAAGACGGGCAGATGGCAGATAGTGTGTTGGGGGCTGTTCCCAAAGATGTGTTAATAGAGAAGATAGGACCACATGTTGAATAAGGGGATTTGCTTGGGCCACACGCGTCAGATTGGTGGCACTGAGATTGAGAGAACGACGTTATATGTGGAAGGACTGGATGCAATCAACCGAACCCCCTGTACTGGATATCAAGCTATGCTGGCATAAGAAATATGCCTGAACAGGCACTGGATCGGATGCTTCGGGCCTCATGCTAAGAAGAAGAGATTAAGGAACTTCTCAGTAAGTAGGAGTGCGCTATGGAGAAGATATCGCTTTTTATTGCTTTTGGAGCAGGGATTTTATCCTTCTTCTCGCCGTGTATACTGCCGTTGATTCCAGCTTATATCTCTTTTATCACTGGTCTTTCTCTGGATGAACTCCGCGTGCCCGGGGATAAGAGGAGCAGTATTGAAAATTTGCAGAAGATATTATGGCAGACGATTCTGTTCGTTCTTGGGTTTTCCTTTATTTTTGTGGCTTTAGGAGCAACGGCGAGCTATTTAGGTGATGTTATCTCTCGGCACGAAAAAATGATCAGCATAATCGGCGGCAGTGTAATAATTCTTCTAGGGTTGCATGTTACAGGAGTATTTAATATTAGGCAGCTTCAGTATGAGAAAAAACTGCACTTGCGCAGTAAACCTGCTAATATATTCGGAGCATTTGTCATCGGGATGGTTTTTGCTATCGGCTGGACTCCGTGCGTAGGCCCGGCACTGGCAACAATATTGGGCTTAGCGGGCACACAGAAGACTGTTGCTAATGGGATAATGCTTTTGAGCGCCTACTCTCTGGGGCTGGGCATTCCCTTTATCCTGACTGCTTTTGCTATGAATACATTTCTTAATTTATTTAGTAAAGTGCGAAGGTACATCAGGGCAATTTCTATCGTAACCGGGTTATTGCTCATCGGTGTTGGTATATTGATTATAGTTGGATGGCCTCACACCATTTGAAGTGTGAAAGGAGGGGATTTAGATGCCAATATTTACCTATATATGTAAGCATTGTGGAGCAAAATTTGATCTTCTAGTAGGAATTGTAGCTGAGCAGGAAGAGATGAAATGCAAAAAGTGTAGCAGCAAGAATATTGAGAAGACCTTTGCTACCTTTGAAGTTGGTAAGTCAAGTGGTAGTTCAAGTTCTTCCAGCTCATGTCCCACGGGCACCTGCCCACTCACATAGGAGATAGGAAAAGACTATTACTGAGTATTTCAGGACAGCAAGCAAAATCAGGGCTGTTGTAGCAAAATAAAAATGTCCCCTTTGAGGGCTTATAATGTTCACCAGAAGGAGGGAGGACATTATGAGCGAAAAGGACATTATCACAATGAATGGGGAAGAATTAAGAAGGGTAAGCATAATAAATCGAGCTATAGAGAAAGTGGTGATCCAGAAGGAGGCTACTAAGCTGATAGGTCTATCCTATAGGCAAACAAAAAGGATTGTAGCTAGGGTAAGGAAAGAAGGGGATAGAGGGATTATACACAAGTCAAGAGGGAAGCCGGGCCACAGAAAAATTGATGATGAGGTAAAAGATAAAGTGCTGGGGCTTTACGATAAAAAGTATTGGGATTTTGGTCCTACTTTTGCGAGCGAGAAGCTTCGTGAGCTTGATGACATTACTGTAAGTCATGAGACGCTGAGGCTATGGCTCATAGCTGATAGTAAACGGGAATGGCAGCGTAAAGCGAGGCCGCACAGGCAATGGCGTCAGAGGAAGGATTATTTTGGAGAGATGGTGCAGGTGGATGGTTCACATCATGATTGGTTAGAGGGACGAGGTCCCGAGTTGGTATTCATGGGCTATGTAGATGATGCTACGAGCAATGCCTTCGGAAGATTTTATGACTATGAGGGTACTATGCCTGCCATGGATAGTTTAATGCGTTACATTGCTAAATATGTAAGGTTACTTAAGGCGACAAAGATAACGGTGACTTGAGACAGAAAGTATGATGCATCGCTGAAAAAACTTTGGAGCAGCTTGAAAGGCTAAGCAGGAAAAATGAAGACCTATTTAGATTGCATTCCCTGCGCTTTGAAACAGACGCTCGATGCTTCAAGAATGGCTGGAGCAAGCGAGAGGCTCCAGAAAAAATCTTATTAGAGAGATTTTCTTTAGTGCAGATATGATAATAAGCAAAGGGCAGGGTAATTTTGAATCGCTTTATGGAGAGGGATTATCTTTTAGCTAAAAGATTTTGAAGCTAACTGAGGAGGTGGGGTTATGATTACTTTTGAAGATTTCAAAAAATTGGAGATTAGAATTGGGAAGATTGTTTCAGCCCAAAAAGTCGAAGGCACAGATAAACTATTGAAGCTTGAGGTTAACCTTGGAGAAGAAAAAAGGCAATTGATAGCAGGAATTGCCCAGTATTATGAACCCGAAGAGTTAATAAATAAAGAGGTACCTATTTTAGTAAACTTAGAACCGAGAAAAATCAGGAGTATCGAAAGCCGGGGTATGATATTGGCTGCTGTGGACAAGGAAAAGCCAGTCTTATTGCATCCTGATAAGGAAGTTTCTGCAGGAAGTGTGATCAGATAAGGAGGCTCATTATGATACTAAGGGGTATGGCTGGGATAGTTATCGGTGGAGCCCTCGGCGCTGTTATAGGATACTTTGGTAAGTGCTCAAGCGGTACTTGCCCATTAACCAGCAGTCCTTATAGTGGGGCAATATATGGGGCGGTTTTAGGGTTGATATTTACCCTTATAGCAAAATAAGGACAGGGAGACGAGCTATGTTTGAGAGTCTCCGGCTTAAGATAAAGAGGTTTTTCTCAAGAGTCATTGCTTCAACTGAGTTCTTATGTGATAGCTGTAGATACGATTATCGAGATGCCTGTAATAACCCGAAGCGTCCAAATGTGACCAAGTGTCCAGACTATAAAAGACGATAGCGAAATCAAATGTTTACCCGTTGCAAGAGAGCTTAACTGCAATGTAGGCGATTTGATACTAAAGGGGGAGAGATAACATTCAAGTGGCTAGGACAGCTCCTTTCGATAATTACTATGGACTCTATGAAAAATGGTTTGAAGACAACAGATTCACCTATCTTTCTGAACTTAAAGCAGTAAGACATTTCATCCCCACTGATAAAAAGGGAATTGAGATCGGCTCAGGCAGTGGAAGGTTCGCTCTTCCCTTAACGGCACAGGGTTTACAGACGACGAGATGGAGGACTATTTTTCTTTTATCAACCAGGCACATGAAACATTTTCTGCGTCAGGAAATGACAGCCTCCTGCAAGAGGCATTAAGCCTTACAG
>SDBT01013128.1_pt1 | contig 13290 bp, 18 predicted proteins | sample 2277101 | NCBI WGS metagenome assembly SDBT01 (sample SAMN10404973, study PRJNA504765) | marine sediment metagenome | isolation source: marine sediment core GS10_PC15, 103 cmbsf | place: Arctic Ocean: Southern Knipovich Ridge | collected 2010 | reverse complement strand
AAATATATAATACATCCGATACAGCTAGTTAATAAAACAATTAATAACCACATCGTAGCATCCATATTTCTTCTCTTAGCATCGTTGTAAACCCATACAGCCAAACCTATTCCTATTAAATAGGTGATGATTATTATGATAATTACAGGTAGCCATAAAAATGAAAAAACGGGATATTGAACAGTCATTTTTATTTCTTCTTTATATCTTTTTTAATGTTTTAGAATTATCAATTAAAAAGGGATCATAGTAATTTTTACTTGTTTATTATTTAAATCTATGTTAAATCAACTTAAAGATTGAAATTTAGACTTTAAAATATCTCCATGTATATTTAATTTTATATTACTTGAATTCTATATTTACAATAACAAAAGATAAAGAAATCATAGGCGAATTAATGAAAGTAAAAGAATTAGTAAAAATATTAATTAAATTCGATCCTGAAGCACATATCTATTATCGAATAGATCCAACTATCAATACTCAATATCCTTTTGTTGAGTATGTTGAAGAAGGACCTACTATAATTGCAGGTATTATTAAAGGAGCAGATGTAAAAAAATAAAAAGCTGCTTCAAGTGAAATTCCAAAATTTAAATTATCCTGTTGATCCTCACTTCAGGAGACTTTACGATAAAATCAATGAATTAGTAAAGATGGGATTATCTAAGGAAGCTTAATATAAAATGTAGGCTCAATCCTCACGCTTTTAGGAATTTAATTAACGAAAAACGATTCGATACCTATATGGAAGAAAAATTTAGATTTTTATTGTTAAATCAAACTCCTCCTAATGTGAATGTGAAAAGTTATATTAAGAAATTTAAGCTCAGGAAAGAGTTATTAAAAAAATACGATGATTTTTTTCCTTTTCCAAAACTAGAAATTAAATTTAATTTAATAGTAATTACCTGATCCTGAATTGCATTATTCTCAAATCTTTATTTCCAACCTGGTCCTGATATGGATTAGGGAGATGAAATGTGTGAAAATTTATAATGAAAAATTATCACTATAATCATAATGTTATTTAATAGTTGGGATCCTGTTTTTTTAGGAGCTTTTTGGGGAGCATTTCTTTCGTTTTTGTTTTATATATTAGCATATTATGTCCCTAAATTCTTTAAAAAGGTAGCTTTAATAACCAAAACGAGAACTAAATTACACAAATTATATGATTTATTGCTTTTAGAAAGAAATGCATCATCTATCTTTTTTGATCTAATTAATATACTTTCTTTTAAAAGATTAAATGATATATTAAAAGGAAATGCTCTAATAGGTGGAGATAGCCTTCAACTTCAGAGCGAATCGTGGCAAATTATAGTACTTAATAGGGTATCTGGAAGCAGAATATCAATAACAAGTTCTAATAATCAAAACTATGATTTATCAGCTAAAAAAGAAAAAGGATTCATTGTTTTATTAGATTTCCTTCAATATTTGGAAGTAATTAGTAAACAAAAAAAATTCAAAATTAGAATAAATAAAAAAAGGAAGAAAGCAAAAGAAAATTTAAAAAACCTTTCTCACGATGAACTGGAGAAAGGTAATCCCTAGAAATGTTTTTGGTAAAAATCAACGGTAAATAAAGTTATATAAATGAATCGAAAAGGAGGAGTGTGAATATATCTAAAAGTATAAGAATAAGAAGAGAAAAGGGGAAAAAAAGGCAAAGAACAATTTGGTTATGTTTGATATTTTATTCTATCATTTCTGTAATTATCATTTATATATTAGGAAATTCAAATATTTTACTCCTTATCTTTTTATCGATTATAGGAGTTATTTTATGGATTAGTATTTATTTTATTATGCAAAAACACTATAAAAAACTATGGAAATGAATTACCTGATCCTAAATTCCATTATTCTCAAATCTTTATTTCCATTAAAATTTACTTTAGTTAATTATATACAATATCATTATTTTTTTATGAATTTACGATTTTGGTTAATATATTTGACTATAGCAAAATGAATTTTTTACCTTTTCAATGATGAATTCTCCAAAAAAGAATACGGGCTAAGCTATTATTGAGTAGTGTATCCCAACATCTTTCCTTTTTGTAAGTATTTTGGAAATGGGTTAGTAATCTTAATCCAAAATAACATTATCGTTGTTCTCGAATTTTTTACCTTTGGTGTAAATAATTATTGCTTTGGTATGGATATCGTATATATAAAAAGTATGCGCCTGCCGGGAATTATCCGACAAAAATATACATTGTATATACGATAAGTGAATTTCTTACCCCCAAGGTAAATAATTATTTAGCTTTTAGAGATAATCCGACAAAATTCGGGAATATCATTACATATCATTCGATCTATCAATAAACTTATCGAAATTAATAAAATAATAATGACTTTTCCTTTATAAATAGAGGGGCTATTTTTTTCAATTAGATATTAGGATTTTTTTTAATTATGTTATATTTTGCTATTTATTTAAATTTAAATTATTTCAAATCTTTCTACTTTTTTCTAATAGTTTTTTCATACTCTCCGTAAATTCTTTATTTTGTTTTTTAGCATGTAAAATAATTTCCACAAGAAATATTAGGCTTTTTCTAATTGCACGTGAATAGTCTAGACACTCTTCATCAGTTTTATTATGAATTCCTTTACTCAACATATCATAAATCATCTTCAAAGGATTAAACCCCTCTGGCATTAAGATAGAGGGTAATAGATCTTTGATTAATTTAATTTTTTCTTGAGTTTGTTTTGTGTTTTTTACTTTTTCCATTGCTTCTTCATATTTCTGTTTCTCCTCCCCAGTCATAAGTTCGGGTATAGAATTTAATAGATTTCCGATAATTCCTTCAACAATCCTTCGATAATAAACGAAAGCGCCAATTCCATAACTATTATATTCACAAATCAATCCTTTCTGATAGAAATCAATATATTCCCCTAACATTTCTCTCAAATGTTTTTTTATTGTAATATCAAAAGCAGGATATTGTCCAATTTTTTGAATATATTCCTTATTTTCTCCAACAAAGAATGAGAAGGATCTATTAAATTTTTTACATGAAACACATAGATAATAAAGAAATACGGTATAATTCGGTTCAATTGTTCTATGGGTTCTTGTTATATTTACTAAAGAAAAAGTATCTATTTGAGGAATATATTTATTTCCAAGGATAAAAGTTCTTTTCTCTTTACATACCGGACAAAATTTATTTATACTCAGATTAATTTCATCAAGTTTATCTGGTAATTCAACACTACACTTTGTATATAAAGGTGTTTCTTCAAGAAATTCAAGTAAAGATATTTTTTTAATCCCCTTCATAAATTTTAACCTTGGTTATTATAATTTAATACTAAACCTGATCTTTGATAAGTAAAATTGATTTAGTTACCAATTATATTATGTCTTAATCCAATAATAATTATATTATAGTCATAAAATATATCACAGGAAATCAAATTTTAAGTTATTAATTTTGATCAATTATGAAATTATCATTAACGAAATCAGTAATTTAATGATTACTCTCAATTTTAAATTTTACCTGGCCCATTTGTAAAATAAATGATAGCAAAAACTGAGAATGTGCTTCTATAGCTCTTTCTTTTCCTTTATAATCTAAAATAAATTTAAGAGTAGATATTCTCATATTAATTGGTCTAAGGCGTTTCTTATTTCCTTTAGTTTGATTATAGGCAATTATATTTCCTTTTTGCTATTAAACTTAAATATTTAACTTATTTATTGTTTAATGGGAATTCAATATATAAGTTTAAAATTATTTAAGAATATTGGAACAAAAATTTAGGTTGTAGGACACTATGAAAATAGAAAAAGCAATTATTGGAATTGAGACCCTTGTAGATCCACTAAATTTAAGTATTGCACTTACTTATTTATTAAAAATTAAAAACATTAAAATCTTCATATCTAACATAGATTACCTTGAATTACAATCTCTAAATGGAGGAGATTTACCTGATGAAAACGGAGTTTTATCGATTGACTCAATTTTAAAATATGCTTGGGATCAAATTGAAAGCAATAATAAAAAACCGGCAATTAGAAAGGCGACATGTATGAAAAATCCAATATTTTCACCCAATGCTTCATTTTCAATGATTTTTAATTTAATTGAACAAGGTCATATAGAACTGGTTGATGAAGAACTTGGTACAATTATGGATGGAATGTGCTTTTTATTAACGAAGGATGTAGATATGTAGATATGGCTTTCCATTTCAGAGTTTTATAAAACATTTAAAGTTTATTAGGCTCGTAAGAAACAAAATTTCCTCCCTCTTGTGTCCAATAACACACAGCGTTGTTTTTCTCTCCATATTTACCGTATCCATAAGATTTAACCCTTTTAACAATGAAGGCTGTGTTCATTTTTTTTTCTAACCTAAGTTTTTTATCAACCATTTTTTATCATTTATGTTTTGAAATTATTCTGCAATTGTTATATATTAAAATAACAATAACAATATTTAAATGTTTTGATTTTGTTATGAATATATAAAAATAATGAAATGGTCTCAAAAATGAATGGATATACGATTAATTATTTATATTATGAGGAAAGTAAAAGGAGCATTATAACAATCCCAAGAGCTATAATAGAAGCTAATAATTTAGATTGGGGACATAAAGACGAGATTGGAATTGTTATCAAAACTATTGATGGGAAAAAAGGTTTGTTTTTAAGCAAAAGAGAAAAATCAACGGATTAAATTAATTTAAGATGAATAAACACGAAAAAATTATTTTGGAATTTAAAAATCTATTACAAGATATTTGTAAAACGAGATATTATCAATATTTAAAAATTCATTACAAACCTAGACCAGTTACAACAATTTTTAATAGAGATGGAACTCCAAGTTATCTGCTTCTGGAAGATTTAGATTTATTAAAAGAACAAAACCCTAGAGCAGTTGTTTTTGCGGGGGGGCCAGATAAAGAAAATATGAGTTATGCATTAAATTTATTACGGCAGTTTTTATTGGGAGGAAAAAATGACCCAATCGCCCTCATAAATATCGGAAAACATATAAAAGCAATTGGAAATGAAGAGGATTATCAAAAATTTATATCACTATTAGAAAGAATTGAAATTTATAAAAAAAACAGTTCTGGAATTGAAGATCTAACTATAATAGAATATATTAATAATTTATTTTATAGTGATATGGTCCATAGAAACGAAGAAAAAATCATTGATGACTATATTGCAAGTTATCATCTTCCAAAATACTTTTTAAAATTTTTAAGTTATTTTTGTAGTATAGGGATGATAATTAAGCTTTCAGAGTTTGATGAAGAATTTTTTGCTGACAATTGCTGTCCTAAAAAGATTTTATATAATCCACAATCAAGATGTCATTACCTATAATAAAGGCTTATTTTTATGGAAGAGAGAAGAATAAAGCTAAAGAACCAACTTTTTTTTACTTTATTTTTTACATATTATAATAATTTAATAACCAAAATTTAGAGTGTTGTTTTATGAATAAAGATGTTGTTTCATCTCTAATTAAAGTTTTGAAAACGCTTAAAAATATAATGATTAAGCATAATGAAACATTTAGAAACTATTTAGATCTTCGTTCAATGGCAACAACGAATAGAATTTTAAACCAAGGAGAAAGATTTAAGAAAATTACTGAAGATATAAATTCGTTGATGAAAAAGACTCTTAGTCAAAAAGAGTTCGAATCATATATAGAAGATTCAAAAAGAATGCTAGGAGAGTTATCGCAACGAGAAGAGTCTATAAATGAACAAGTTAAAACAGTAGTAAATGAATTCCAATTAAATCTTGAAGGATTTAAAGAGAAAATAATGGAATTTGATGGTATCTTAAATGAAATTAAAGATATATATTGATGGTGAAGTGGAAAAAGATATTAGAAATGGTAATGAGAACAAAGAAAAATGAGTCGTAATATCTCAGGGAAGATCAAATTATTTATTTTTGAGAGGGATAAAGATCAATGTGTTTATTGTGGTTCCACTGAGAATTTAGAGTTTGATCATATAATACCTGCAAGTAAAGGGGGATCCAATTCTGAAAGAAATATTCGCTAAGAAGTCATTTGGTAAGCGTTTTCAAAAAACACCGAAATTGTTTTAATAACGGGAAGACATCGAGACCAAGAAACAGTTATTAGACACCTTTTAAAATTAAAAGGATACAGAATTGATCAGTTTTTCTTTAACCAAATGGGGAGAACAACCGCTATTGACGAGAGTTCGTTTTTAATTAGATATTGGACTGCAAAAGTGAAACTAATTTCCTCGTTATCAGAAATGAATCCAAGCAATTTAACTCGGTCAATATTTAGATTTTTAACTTCTTCTACTAAAATGTTCTTTAAATTCTCTGGGAAGCGATTTCCTAGTATCCATATACGCTCAAATTTAAGCGTTAACTCGGCTATTATTTCTAAAATTCGTTTCATGGTATGAATCCCCATTTTTGACGCATCCGACACGATTACGAGGTCAGTGACATCACGACCGGTTTTACGAGCAAAATGTTCCAATCCCGCTGGTGAATCTAAAAGGGTTATATCGTAATTCTGAGAAAGCGTATCAATTACCCGCTTAAGAACGTCTAAGGGTTAACGTGGCAATATTGAAAAAATTTCAGCATCATTTAATTCCCATATCACATGAAATTTATCGTGGTTAAAATCGATATTTTTCTTTAGTTTTGAGATTATTGTACTATAATCGACTTCTCTCCGCCGTACGATTACAAAAACTTCATTTATTTTAATGTTTAAAACATCCTCTAGGTTTTTAATCACAGCTGCAGTATAACATAATTTTTTACCCGAGAGAATGATATCTTCAACCAATACCCACTTCATTTTGGGGGCAGGTAATTCTTCCCAATGACAGTCTAATATACGAAAAATTTGATTTTTAGATTTAATAGCAGATGTAAATTTTACAACTTTATTCTTGCTTAGACATTTACTTCCATCACATGTGTCACAAAGATCAGGATGTTTTGCATCAACAAACATTAAAGGTACATCGAGCCTATTAGCAATCAAAGAAGTTAAATACACATTTTCTGATTTAGGGCTAATAAATCCATAATCTAACCCAGATTTATTATTTTCTATACCCGGAATCATCTCCAATATCTTTTTAGATACATATTTTGCTAGTTGTCTACCAAACATTGGTTTTGAAGAAATATCCATAAGATCTAGATAGACTTTTAACGGGGTGCCATCAATTGTTTTATCAAACCTTTTGAATTCTTGAATTATGTATTTTTTAATATCTTGGTCATCGATGTCTTTTTCTTTTAAATACCTGTCTTTAATTGAGTTTTCAAGCACATTCTCAATTGCCCCAATTGTAATAAATTTCGTATTTTGTTTCGCTGAAAAAAGCATTATAAACCCTGTGATTATAAGAGTAATTCCAAGTTCTAACATTATGGTTTTTGCTACCGGAGACAGCTGAACTTCACCAATTATTAAACTTACTAATTCAATTATTACTGCCATAGAGAAAGAGAATCCCCCAAGAATAATAATTAAAATAGACCCATATAACTCTTTTATTTTATCTATCAAGCGACTTTTACCGGCCAATTTTCCCACCTATTTATATTCATATCATAAAATCTTTCAAATGGTGTTAATTTAGCATTTTTGCCTCTTTCGGAGATAGTAACTGCACGACACCCTCCACCAAATTCATTATTTATTGCGTTTGAGCCATGTAATATTTTTTTAATTCTTAAATCCTCATTTGTAAAAAATGTCTTCTGTTGTTCAAAATAATTTCTTAGATCTAAGATATTAGCATGATAGGAAAGAGTATGAGAGTTGTATGGATTTGCATAAAACGCAATGTTACATGGTGAGATTGTGCCGTTAGGTAAAATTGAGAGATATTTTATCCCAGCATCACACACCTCTAACAAATTTTGTGATTTTAGCAATTTAATTCTTATTGGGGTTATTTCTATATTATTCTTTTTAGATAAATCGTTCAAAATATCGTAAAAATTTGTGTTACTTAAATCTAATATATTTGAAGGATTATCTTTAAAATTTCCATTATTCCTTATAGGAAGTAAAGGCATTAATGATATTCTTCTTACACCTAAATTCGCAACATAATCAACTGTTTTTTGTAAATCGTTAAAAGTTTGTTCCATTAAAGGAATATTTACCTTAATGTCGATACCTGCATCTGATATGCAATCTATGGATTTTTCAATTTTCTTATTAGGATTACCTGCTGAAACTTCATAAATCTGATTATTAATTCTTCGATCGTAAGAATATATAGATAAATTAAATGATCTGATATTCTCCCTATAACTTAAAATCCGTTTAATTTTTTTAACAAGTGTACCGTTAGTAGAAATAGAAATTCTTACCTGATTTTTTTTAAAGTGTCTAATAATTTCTTCCATGTCATTGCGCATAAAGATTTCTCTACCAGCTAATAGAATTTCATCTATGTTTATTCCTGATTTCTTTATTTTATCGAATAAACGGATGATTTGTATTGTCTTTAAATCTTGATATTTCGATGGTAGAAAGCAGAAATTACAATTAAAGCAACACTTAGATGTGATTTCCCAAATTAATCGGTATCCCTTTAGTGGTTTATAAAGAAAACAACATGATTTTATTATGTTCTCATCTAAATTCAACAAGATTGGATTTTGTATTTTATTATTCTATTTAATATTCATTTCTTTATATCTTAATATCTAAATATAAATTTAGAATTAATAAATGTTTTTTATGTGATATTATGAGTATTAGTTTATTTTACTCGAATTATATTTTTATGATTACTTATGAAATTCTCTTATTAAGTGGTAAGAGTGAACCATTTTTCCAATCTAATACATATTTGTTGTATTTTTATTTTGTTTATTCTAATTAAAACTCAATAGTTCTTATTTATACGAAGCTTATATCCTTAATACCCCCAATTTTCCATTTGCCTTCATCCTGAATAGTATAAATATTATCTAATCTTTCAATTGAATATTTGAAAAAATACTCATCTAATGTAATAGGGTTGAAGTCCTAATTACGATGCGAGCTAGTTCTAATTTTTTTTGGTTTATATTGTTCACCTTATATCGTTATTTTTTGCATACCAATTAGCGCAATTACTTTTAAACAAAAAAAGAACGCAAAAGGTTACGAATCAATAATTCGTTATTGACTTAAAATTTATTATTAAAGAAAAGAAAGCGAATTTGCTTCATATAATCTTCAAGCACTGCAATCAAGTCCTTATTGTCTCCGACACACCCAATAAAAAAACTTTTTAGATTGCTAGTTATTTCTCCAAATTCGGCTTCAACCTTTTCTCTTCGTCGTTGATTGTCAAGAGCCACTTGTTGTTCACCAAAAGAATAATCATTTTGATTTTGGGGTTTTTTATCGATTTTGTATCTTATTTTTCTTTCAGCCATAGGTGGATTATTAAAAACGCAAGATATATTTAAATTTATCTAAAATCTCCATTACTGTTGTGCCAGTGCCAATAAAAGGATCTAATTTTTTAGATCTTTTCGCATTATCTTATTTTGGAGATTCTACACGGATCTAAAGCTATCGTTCGTCGCTTCTATTGAAAAATTAGTTATTTTTTTCCTACGATTTTTTTACACAAGTTAATCCCTAAGCCCGTTTTGCGGTTTAACACGTAAGGATTTTCCCTTCTTACTTTAGTTGCGGTGTGATATCCGGCGTTGTACAATATTCTCGCCCTTATTCTTGCCACGTTGTCTAATCTTAAGACCAGATCGAACAATTCCTCGCTAATCCCGTAATGCACTCTAATTTTGAGCGTCTTGGACATTTCCGCTACTTTAACCATAGCTTCAGCGATGTCGCGATCGGACTCGCTTAAGTGGACAGCGATTATCCCAATAAAGGTTATAATGCGCTCTAAGTTGTCTTTTATGGTGTAGAGATCTCCTGCCATTATCTTGTGCCTCTCTAAAATGTCGTCGAGCGGTTCTTCGTCGCACCACTCCAAGATGGGTTGGAGCAATTTGTAATCTCGAACCTTAATTTCCGATTTAAGCACCTCGTACGCTTCCTTAATTACGTCTTGGTAAGTTTCAATCGCAGCGTTTTCGAGTTTGTACCGAATTAAAACTCCTGAAACGGGATAAAGGTAAAGCCTTATGATGAGTTTTCCAAACTGCGAGCACTTTATGGTGCCGTTGTCCCTCTTTATTATTAGCCCTTTTTCAAAAAGATAGTTTAGCACGTATTGGTTCTTTACCGACTTAGGAACGATATCTTCCACGTATTTTTGGAAATTCTTGTCGGGGATTTCGATCAAGTGGAGCAAAAAGGCGGTAATGTGGTCGCAAAACTCGAACGAAAACTGCTCGTTAGAGTAATTGTTTGACAGACCGTTTTCGAAACCGCACGAGCACCGTATTCCCATATCAACGTCGAATTCGGTAAAAAAGACTCCAAAATCGGTTTTTATGTAGCCCGACACGTTAGATTTCGTGAGCTTAGTGATCTTAATCTGGTACCGTCTGACACCTAATTTCTTAACTTTTTCGGTATCCGAGTGGAGCTTGAGTATGTTTGCAGGGGTTATTTCTTTAATCATAAGGAGTTGATCTATCGGTATTTGTTCTTTTGACATCTTATCTTTTATGCTGAACCAAAAATACGTTTTTTGGAAAAATTCTTTTAATTTATCTAATGTGATATTTTTCTCCTCGTAAATTCGTAATAACACCTGCTCTTTTAAAGTGTTAAGCTTGTTGAGCCCCGAAATTAAATCGTTGTATTTAGGAACGTAAGGCTCGATAGTATGTGCGTTTTGGAAGTAATGATCCTCGATCCAATCTCGCTCGTCTACGTTCTTCGCAAGTAAATAGCCAAACCCTTCCGAATCAAGTCCCGGTCTTCCCGCTCGACCGAGCATTTGGAACACTGAATTGGCAGAGAACGGCATGAAGTAGCTAAAGCCAATATATTGAAATGTTACTGGCAGAAAGAATTAAGAAATCATATTTCTGTAGCGGGAGCTATTATATCGATTCTAACATTCCTGTTCTCCTTAAACAAGAATTTAACTACGATCTTCGCTATTAATTTTGCTACTATCTTATTGTTCTCTTATTTCATTGTTGTAAAACACCATTTAGATGAGAGGTTAAAATCCTCCAAAATCTTGTATGCTTATATATTCCTTGGACTGATTGTAATTGTTCTCGTTAGTTTATAATAAGCTTTCTCATATCAGGTTGCAACACTTCTGCACCAAGGAACTTTAGAAAAATAAATACAAATGAATCTGTTTCAATCAAAGTTTCCCTGGTTTGTGTTTTTGTAAATCGAACGGCAGCATTTGCACTTTGATTTTTTTTCCTTCGTTTTTATGCTTATCGAACTTTATTTTTTATAAATAGTTTTAAATATGAGAGCAATAAATGATAATGTAGAGAAGATAAATTTCACACCCCAATGCTTTGAGCTTACCTTCGGTTATCGAAAAGCATAGAAGTTAAAATAAAATATATGAAAGATAATTATATGAATACACTAATGTGGAGGGATGCAACTACGGCTCCTGTCGCCGCCCTGGATTTTTGTCTTTTGGTAGTGTGTAATACACACTCATTTCGCCCTCCTAACCCTATTATCTTTCTGACCTCCCCATTTGGTCTTGGTGACAGGGGCCATCTTTTCTTCTCTATTCGATAAATTAAAATAACACCAGGATATTTAGGAACCACAAAAGAAAGAAAGAAGAAAGAAAATCTAAATAGTATTATTTTCTACAACTAATTTTGAGTTCAAAATCACCATTCTAACCTTATTGGGAACACTCCCGCTCCCACCATTCGGATTTTTCACAAGAATCCTGAGATTAAAAGCATAATTAATTCTATTTTTGCGAACGGAAAGTTCTTAACTGGGTAAGGATTCTACGAGTATCAAGATTCCGATGATAATCGCTCATTCGAGTAGTTCCACATATCAAGGATATTTGTAAATTGCATCGCACACATTGTTGCTGAGCGAATTAATACATGTGGTTCTACTCCGTGTTGTTCAGAATGATAATGGAGTCGCCGATAATCTCTTTGAGATAGATCAATTATATATTCAATAATTTTTTTTAGGTTTAGAGGAATTTAATAATCTAAAGCTCTTAGAATTATCATTTAATAATATTAAAGAAATCAAAAATATCTCTAGATTGTCTAAGTTGACTACATTATCACTAGGTAATAATGAAATTACAAAAATAGCTGGCTTATCCAGTTTACCGGGTCTTGAATATATAAATCTATCGAATAATAAATTAGAAAAAATAGAGAAATTGGAGAATCTCTCCAGATTATACTATTTAAATTTAAATGACAATGAAATTTCTAAAATTGAAGGATTAGAAAAACTGTTAAATTTAAATGAGTTACATTTGAATAATATTAATATCACTTTAATAGAAGGATTAGAGAATTTAACTAATCTGAAAGTTTTATATTTAGGATAAAATCAGATAGATCCAAATTTAATTGAAAGTTTATGTGGATTAGACGAGAAAGGTTATGTTTATAAACCTCAAAAATTTGTAGAATTCTGCAAGAGGAATAAATAAATTCTAAATCTTATTATTTTTTCTCTATTTTTTCCCTCCCCCGTGGTGCCCCATCCTAGAAAGTTAGAGGTGAAAGAGATATTTTTATTTATATTCTAGCGACTAATAGAGGAATAATACTTTTTCTAAATACTTATAAAGATTACTGCTCCTCCTATCTCTAAGAGGGCAACGGTCGTTAAAGATAACAATCCTCAAGCTGAATCTATTAAAAACGAAAAACTATTGAACTAGGAGTAGACACAATAAAGAAAAGATCCCTTACAATTGAAAGAAACCACAGCGGAGGGTACATCAAAAATGAATGGATATTAACATTTAAAAAATTATTTTTAAATAATTTATATTTAATTAAGTCTATGATGTTCGTGAAACGGTTATTAGTAGAGATCTCTAAAAACCAGAAAGAAGAGAGCTGATTTCTCTTGGACGGATTTTGCTAGCTATTTTTATGAGATTAAAATAGGAGATATTTTCTTTATTGATAATAAATATACTAATGGCGATGATATTGAATTTATAATCACGAATCAAAGTTTCCCGAATCATAGCGTAATAAGAAGAAGAATGATACTTCGTGAGGGTATTAAAAACTTCCTTTATAGAAATATAATTGATTGAAGGATCTTCAAATCTTCCGTCTTCTGGACCGAAATAGA
>SDBT01013127.1_pt1 | contig 13290 bp, 16 predicted proteins | sample 2277101 | NCBI WGS metagenome assembly SDBT01 (sample SAMN10404973, study PRJNA504765) | marine sediment metagenome | isolation source: marine sediment core GS10_PC15, 103 cmbsf | place: Arctic Ocean: Southern Knipovich Ridge | collected 2010 | reverse complement strand
TGACAACGTTACCGTAAGCCCTGCCAACATCAGTATGTTCTATACGGCGATTACATGATATACGATATGCCATCTTCTCGGCGTAGCAATTAGCACACCCCGCACTTATCTTGCTGCATCCGACAAGCGGATTATATGTTTCGTCTGCCCATGATATGTTAGTGCCCATCTTCGCCGCCTTTCGCTGTGTCTATGTGATGTGCAATAGTGTCAGTCATCGCGCCTCCGGTCTTTGCCTTTGAGTTCGATTACGCGATATGTACTCAAGCGACTGCCGATCCGTGAATCAAAACTGTCGGTTAGGTTCTTGAGATTCTTGTTGCTTGTGATAACTGTCGGCTTCATATGTTCGAGCCGCCAGTCGATGATCGAGTAGAACGTCGTCAAGCTGAAATCTGACTCTTGCCCGTCAAGGCTCGTCGTTACTCCAACATCTTCGATAATCAGAAGGTCGGGGGTGCGGTATTCCCGGAGCACTTCAACGTCGCTTTGTTTTGCCCCGGCATGGTAACAAGCCCGTACTTCTTTCAGTAAGTCGTCGAAACGTACTCGGCGAACGGTAACTACTTGTGCGGTCATCACAAGCTGGCGAGCCAGAGCGCATGCTGTGTGGCTCTTGCCGGTTCCCGCAAGACCGTACAGGTACAATCCCTGCTCTGGCTTGCGTTTGGCAAGTATGGTCCGCATCTTTGCCGACAGACTACCATACCGGGCGTGCTGGAACAGCAGCGGGATCGCCGTCAGTCGGGACCGCCACTGCTGGCGCTTCAGCCCCCGGTCCTGCCGGCGGTTTATCCGCACGTCTCGCTCTGCCGGCTCAGGCTTCTCGCTCTGAGGTGTCAATCGAATCACCCCCACCTGAGACTTGATTGCTGAAGTCTCGGTTCTTTCGCGGCGGTTGCGACTGGCGGCTTGCTGCCGATGCACCTTGTCGTTGGCTATTTGTAGTTGTTTTTTGTTCACCTTGCTCCCTTAATTCCAGTTTGTCGAATTGCTTACGAAGTTTTGCGGTGGATAGGATATTATTCTGCCAGAAGTCGTCGGCCTGACACCATCGGATAATCTCTCGGATCCTGGTGGGCTTTCGGTTGTCAAGTCGGATCATCTTGTCAACGTGCTCTGCCCACATCGACAGGGGGGGTTGTTTGAAATCTGGCTTGCGGCCAAGAATGAGGCTCAAGAGAAGCTCTGCTAGTTCTAATGGTTCCGGGGTTTCCGGGAATTTCCGGGGTTTCCGGGAATTTCCGTTGCCTTGAGTTGAGTTGTATTGAGTTGTATTGAGTTGTATTGTATTAATGAGCCAACAAACTTTTTTATCGCAAAGCACCTTAATGGCGTGCTCAATCTGGTCGATTGGTACAGACAAAATGAACGCTAAGTCCTCTGGTGTAGCCGGGTTACCACTTTCGTTGTATAGCGTCCCCCGCTTGTCTCGGCACTCACTGCCCCCAATTTCCAGGAATTTACAGAAAATCCCGAAAACCTGCATGGCTCTCTTGCCGGCGATCCCAAGCAGCCGCCTGTACCCCGGTCCCTGGCTGCGACCGTGTGCGTTGAGCCGTATAAATTCCAGCGGTCCTACCCGCAGCGGTTCGCCTTCCTTTGGCTTGCCGCCCCTGGAACCGACTTCATACCTGTTGTGCCAATCTGTTATTTGCAACATACAGCTTCCTTGCCTGTCATTTGGTCAACTCCTCGTACAAAGTCCTAAACGCTAATTCAGCCTGTGCCGGCACTACTCCATTGCCCAGGAGTCGAAGTTCGTCCACCCTGCTTCTAAACCCATCAACTGTTCGACCCATGCCGGATTCAACTGTCCTCGGTTCTTCCCAGTCGTATTGCTCTTGTCCGGGGCGGGCAGGCCAACTGTTGTTTGCAGGTCCACACCCCCGCTGCCCCTGTTCTGCTTGCTCTGTCGTTGCTCCGGGCCTCTGTTCGGGACGTTGGGTGTCGGCCAGTTGACTTGACTGCTCAAGCTGCCGTGGCAACATTCGCCCCTGTCGCCCATCCGCTTTACAAACCCCTCTGGCTTCTCGCATGGTTCCATCGCCCTCGGTGTAAGCCAGGATAAACAGTCGTTCTCGTTTGTGCGGAGCGCCGATTTCCGATGCTGTAAAGAGGCCAGCCTCAACTCTGTAACCCAACTCATCCAAATCTCGGACCACTCTATCGAATCCGAGTCGAAGATGTCCTGCCACGTTCTCAAGGAAGACGAAAAGAGGTCTAATCGTCCGTATATGATCTCGGATAAACGGCCAGAGATGCCGCGGGTCGGCTTCCCCTTTTTGTTTGCCGGCAACGCTGAACGGCTGGCACGGGTAGCCCGCAAGGACGAAGTCAAAGCATCCAGAAAATCGTTCTGCAGGGAAGGTTTTAAGGTCCGGGTACAGAGCTTCGATAGCCAGCTTACCTTCTTCAGCCTTTGCAACCAGGTTCGCCTGCGCGTAGGCTTCGATCTCCACAGCAACGACTCGCAATGGTCGGCCCAAAGCTCGATGCAGTCCGAGTTCGAGCCCACCGTATCCCGTACAAAGTGATAAAACTGTGATGTCGTTGGAATTATCCACACGGTCCATTCTCAAATAGCGTTGTTTCCCTGCTCTCGATAACCTGTGATATCCGCACCATCGCCCCCGGATCCCGGTCCACGTAGACCTTGCGGGCTTCATACATGCAGACCTGCGAGTCGTCATGCCATGTAATCCCCTTCAACGCGTCCTCTACGGCCCTTATGAGCTTGCAGAGGTCAGGCTTCTTGAAGTGCCAGGGGTCTTTGTGTTTCGGCTTGACGATGCCGCTGTTGCGTCCTGTGCCGTAGTGTCCCTGCGGCCTGAGAATGCGAAATTCAATCGTCAGCTTCAGAGGACCTTCGAGTAACGGACCCTTGTATTCTTGTCGGGCAAAGAAGGTAACCGTGTTCATCCACGGCTTCTGCTTTATACTGGCCGGGACGATCATTACGCGACCGAGCTTCTTGTTGTAGAAGCCCTTTTTGCTGCCTGCCGTCGCGGGTATTCCTGGTACGAAAAATTCAATCATATTCGCATCCCTGCTTTCATTTCAAAATAACCGGGCGGCCAAGCAATTCCTTCGCAAGCTCCGCCCGGCCCGGCCTCCGTGCCTACTCCTTTGGCTTGTCTTCCTCGAAGGGGAGTTCGCCCTGAGATTGCTCGATAGCGACTGTAACCTCTGCATCTGAGCGCATCAGCCGGACGAGTTCGGCGTGTTGGTCTGGACTGAAACTTACGCCGCTAAACTTTGGATTCTGATTGCTGACGTTCACTACAGAGCTTGTCAGTGTGCCTGCCGATTGCATCGGGGTTTCACCGTCTAAGCCAATCGTCAAGAGCACCGGCGAACCCTTACGCAACATCGTGGTCAGGACCGCGTTGTCTTTCGGCTCGAACATCAACTCATCGAACTTGATTGCATCCCCTTTGCGCCCAGCGGTGATTTTTTCGATTTTCGCCGTCGCGCTGATTGACGGCCCGACCTTCTTCTTTCTTGTTGTCACTGTAATTCTCCTTAAAAGTGTTTATGGGCGTCGTGCCCTTGATTTCTTTGAAGCCAAAATCTCATCACTCGGCCATGTTGCCCGTGCCGACATATTGCAATACCAAATCCAACGCCGGGCCTCGTAATCATCCTGAGAGTTTTTACGGAACAGTCCGTCAGGCTTGGTCCGAGCGAACCATTGAAGCTCGTCGACGCTCGGCCAGTACCGAATATCGTTCGGATCGTCAAAAAGAACAGGCACAGCGGCCTGCGCCATGCCTGCTCCGGAGGAGGGTTGAAAAGCGTTCACAATGCACAATGTTAATGCGAAGCATACAGTAGCGAGAATTGTTACGAGCATAAGTTGTGGGTAGTTTTTCACGCGGATTTCCTTTCCTTTTGGTGAAGCCTGTTATGGCAGGGCACACAGAGCCAGTTGACATCAAGCGGTAACAGATAATCATGGTGATGCGCATGAACTTCGGTAGTCGCATTGCATGATTCACATCGCGATGGCTTCGCTATATTTCCAACCTCCACGGCATAATGCAGAACATTGCGGGCTCGACTCACAATTACTGGAATAATACGATTGCGTTGCCGTTGATATTGGCATCGCCTGCATTCGCTGCGATACTGTGCTTTGCGGTCTGATCGCATATTAAATGCTGTGAGCGGTTTTTCCTTTTTGCATTTACTGCACTGTCTGTTCATGGTTCTACTCCTTTATCACAAGCCTTGCCTTGATGCGTTGGCCGGGCTTGAGAGCTATACCGAGCATCCGGCACATATCGGCGTCGCAATCATGAAAGTCTCCTTTTACGAACTTATTTGAATAATACGCCGTGTCGTCCTTAGAGGGATATGTTGCGTAATCCCACAAACAACATTCTTCTTGCTCACTATCATCATCCCTTGTTATCCAAAACACTTTACTCTTTGCCATGTTCTATTCTCCTTTTCTAAATACAGGCCGTTGCCGGGCGTACTGCACACGTTTGACTATTGCTCCTTCGTGCCTGACATCGCTGGCGTGCGCTTAAAGTCAACCAACTATGCCGCCCTGAAACTGGATACCATCAGGAAGGTTACGATTACTATTAGTTTAATGTCATGCCAGAACTTGTTCATGGTTCTACTCCTGTTTCTTTTGCCGGAATAATACGTGGGTTGCGTGAAGGACTGTAAGATCGGCGAGGTCGCGGAATTGGCAAATAGACTTTGTGGAACAACCACTCTTAAAGACTATTGGTGAAAGTTCTACCTGTCCACTTTCAAACTTGAAGCCGATAAAGTCGGGGTCGTTGACAGCGTTGCATAGAGTTTGTGCTGCGAAATTAGCACCTTTGTCATAGACAAAGTAGTTCTTGAGTGGGGGGCATAGATATATCTCTATTGCCACTATCTCCGGCTCTTCTTCATAGTCCGGGCGCAGGCGGTAGGTGAGACCAAAAACAAACCTCCCCCTAATTCCACCAGTCCAACATTCTTCATCTTTGTCAGTTGCAAGGCATCCAAAGTGTTCAATTTTTGCCCCTATCTCCCTCGCCTTCTCCTGCATTTCCGCAGACATCAGGCCAAAGGGTTTCTCATTTTCCATTAGCTGTTCAAGTATGTTCTTTGCCATTTTTCTATTCTCCTTTCTAAATACAGGCCGTTGCCGGGCGTACTGCACACGTTCGACTATTGCTCCTTCGTGCCTGACAGAGCTGGCGTGCGCTTAAAGTCAACCAACTATGCCGCCGACAACGGCCTAAGATTAAGGTGGGCAGGGCAGGAACCGAAGCGAGAAGATACGTCTCCCCGTTTGTTAAACACCCTGACGGTTCCGCCACCTGCCCACTATTCAATTTCAAAGAGCTACTTCGTCCGCCAGGCTTCCAACTTTTGCCCGTTCATATGAAGGCTGCCCACGGCGAACTTGATTACATTGTCGAGAACCATGCTCATCCGGTGTACGGTCATGTCGGGGTCTGACAGCCGCATCAGTGCCCCGTTCTTGCCGACGTGGTTGCATAGGGCAGTCAGGACTTCGTGTGTGTCCAGCGTCGTGTAAGCCCGTTCTGCCACAACTCCATCAAAGGCGTCAATACTAATAGTGTGCCCGTCGGCCTTTAATTGCTCGGTGATTTCAGGGATAAACAGGCCCCAATACAAACCGAGTTGTTCCATCGACTTCGGGTCTCGGTCCTTGACAAGCTGCTCAAGAGTCATCCGGAACCATTGGCCATCGTGCTTGGCAATCCACTTGGTCAATAAATCTGGACGTGTGCAAGCCAATCTTTCGTCTTTTACTATCCCTGTGTACTCCGGCATCCGTTCCTCTCGAATCCTTTCAAACTATCACCGTCTCAATAAAAAACCGCTTCTCAATATCATTCCGTGCCTGTATCTTGTCGAGATTGTCGCCGCTCATATGCAGCAGGTGGATCTGTTGACACTGCGATAAATCGCAACATCCTGACAGGTAGTCTATGCAGTTCTGTTTTTCCATGTGTGAAGTCAGCAGCCGCTTTGCGACTTCCTCATTTATGTCGTGAGTATCAACACGCTCCTGCAGGATGTCTTTGTCGTAAGAACATTCGATCGCGATGATCTTGAACGCCAAATCAAAACGCTGTGTGATGTGTGACGTGTCAGTGGCAAAGAGCAGGTAGTCGCCGTCATAGCCAACGATGAAAAGCAAGGGTTCTACTGCGTCGTGGTGCGCGGGATAAGCAAACACCTGAAACCCGCCAATTTCGGTCATGGTGCGGACCGCTATACGCTTCGCCCTGCGCTCGCCATTGACCCCTACGGCCTCAAACGTCCCGGCACTGGCATATACGTCAATGCCGGCCTTCATAACGCCTGCTACGGCCTTGCTGTGATCGAGGTGGTTGTGGGTCAACAGGCAGCCGACGATACCGCCCAGGTCGTATCCCAGGGACTCCTTGAGCTTCCCCCACGGCAGGCCGCACTCTATCAGCAGCCGTTCGTTGTTGGGGGCCGTCAGGGTGTAAAGGTTGGCCCTGCTACCGCTATGTAGTTGCTGGAACTTCACTCACTTCTTCCTCAACCGTTTCTTTGGGTTTGTGCTCACTTGCCTTTTCCTCAAGCGTTGCAATCTCATCGCAGAAATACATGAGCTTGCAGATGGGGTTGTGATACCAGGCGTTAGCCATTGACTTGCCGTAACGAGCTTCTTGGCTTTCCTCTTTGGTCAGATGTTTGTCGTTGCTGTGATCGCCACGCAGGGGGTATTCGCCTGTTTGCCAGCTTCCATCTTCGTAAAACTCATTGAGTCCATACACGCCCATATGATATGTAATCATCATTTCTTCAAGGGCGGTCAACTTGATAAAGCCTTTGATTCGCTCGATGGAAAGTATGGCATGGCCCTTTGGCTGTTGTTTGTTCCACTTGTAAGGTTTTTCGTCGCCGATGTATGCACCGATCTTGCAAACATCGTGAAGTAACCCAGCGATAACAGTGGTGTACCTGGTGAATTCAAGCGGTTTCTGTCCGGGCGATAAGGTTTCATCGAGCTTGAGTTTGTCAATATAGTGTTCGAGTAGGTGATATACCTTGAGCGAATGTTCGGCAAGCCCCCCCGGATAACAGCCGTGGAACTTCGTTGACGCAGGCGACTCAAAGAATCCCTCTTTCTGCAAGTGGCCAATCAGGTAAACCATGCCACCCCGGTTAGTTGATTCTAACAAGTCAATGATTTTTTCTTCTGTAGTCATTTTCTTCCTTTCTATAAAATGTTCTGGGTCGTTACGCATCTTTCATAAACGCAGGCTGACCGTCTTACGCGCCCTCCATAGACTTCAAAAATGCTGACTGTCCGTCTTGTGCGGCCTCTTGTGGATTCTCGGGTGCGAGTTCACCCTCTATGATCTCGCTACCAGCCTCTGCCCCAATCATCTTGTCTGCGTCTGCCTGCTCTTGTTCAAAGTTCCGATGCTCAACTATGAATGCTTCCTGCATATCGAGAGACATCACGCCGTATTTCGAGAGCACCCGAATCAGGATGGTTTTGTTTCCCATCGGGATCGGATCGATTGACCACATGGACTTTTTCTTTTTGTCCCGCAAGTCATACTGGTACGCCTTCGAGTATTTCTTGGCGTGGGCCAGGGCTTCGGCGGTTGTCATAAAGTCTGATTTCTCGAATCCACACAAGAGCTTGAAATAGGCATAATGCCCGACAACGTTCGCATCGTCTTTGCTTTCGTATCGCAACTTGAACGTGGCGGGGTCATTGAAAACGACCTCGCCTGTGATGGGGTTGTGAGATTTGAGTTCGTCTCTGTAGATTTCAGAGCAGTGGATGGTTGCGTACTGCTTGGACCTGATGCATAGCTGGGTTATACCCTTGTACATGATTTGGAATACAGCCTGATTTCCATACGGCACGATTGCAGCCTGGCCTAATGCGGGGTCGATAGGCAGGTTCATCGTCGCCGCTACCATTGCCGCGCTCATAACGCTGTCGGGCGTGCATTTCTGCAGAGCCGCGCTGTTTCTGACAACATTAACGATACTGTTACTGAACGCCCCGGCACGCTTGCCAAGAGTTTCTTCGAGACGCTTTTTCACATCGATGTTGCTCAAGTAACTGCGAACTATGGCAACCGGATTATTGCCTGCTGCCTGTATCTGATTCTCCATTATGCCACCGCCTTTCTCTGTTCTAATTTCTCAACAATCATTTTCTGGACATCTCTCTGAGCATATAACTCGATGGTCTGGCTGGTTGATTCGACCGGGAAGGTTAAGCTCTCAGCGTTATCGATGAACAGTGGAACCGACAAGTCGTAATGCCCCGACAGCACATTGATAATGTCGATGCCGACGATGATCTTTTGCCCGCAACTCATATCGAGATACGGCACACCGTTCAGGGTCGCTTCGCAGCAATCCTCCAGTGTCCCGTTCAGCAGTTGGTTGAACAGTTTGAACTCGACGTACTTGAATCTGCCGTTCACCGCCGACTCGACCATTCCACTTACGGCCGCATTGTACTTTTCGATGTCGGCAACCTGTTTTTCGATATCGGCAATGGCCTGAGCGAGTTCCTTTTCCTTTGCCTCCAACTCCGTGATTCGGGCCTTGTCCTCCTTGTGCCGATCGGCCCTGGCAAGTGAACTGTCAAGGTCTGCCAGCCGGTCTACTTTCGGCTGACGTTTCGTCTCAATCCCTTTCAGTCGGTCGGATACCGATTCGCCGACCTCGTTCTGCAAGACCTTGACTTCTTCGACAATGCCCTGCCAGGTCGGATCATTCTCGGGCTTCACCGTTTCCTTGTGTGCGATCTGATTGTCGATGTGTGGCAGCTTTTCGTCTCGGTAATTCTTGGCTTCCGTCAGTTTCATTTCGGCCTGCCCGACTTTTTCCTGCAAGTTCTTGCATTCGTTTGCAAGGTCCGCGATTGCCGCTTTGCAGATATCGACACGTTCCATCGCGGTAGTGCCCGCCGCCTCGATGGTCTTGAGTTTTGCCAACCGTACTGATTCCACTTCTGCAAGTTTGTCTTCTGGCAATGACTGACCGCAGGCGTAACAAGTCGCGTCGCTTGTGGTATTTCGGGCTGTCTTGTATTCCTCCTGGATGCCGCTCAAGGCCCGCTGCTCGGCTTGCAGTGAGGCGTTCTTGGTTCGGACCTCTGAATCTTTCATGGCGCGGGCATTGCGGGCGTCCGCGACGGCCTGCGTGCGTTCGACAACAGCATCTTCGATGACTTTCTTGGAGTCTAACAAATGCTGAATCCCTGCCGTGGAGTTCTTGAGTACCATTTCCCGCTTGACTCGTTTGCCGCACAGTGCGTTGATCGCCTCAAGATTCGCTTGTCGCTGTTGCTCGGATTCGAGTAGTTCTTTACGGGTACTGTCAAGCCGTTCAATATCGAGCGTTACGGCTATCCGCTCCTCGCGCATGTCTGTGTCATCGGCTTGCTCGTAACCCACCATGCCCTTGCTGATCTCATCAATTCGGGGGTTGATCTCGTCGCGTTCTGATACCAGCCGCTTCTTTTGTTCAGCCAAGACCTTGCGATATTCGTCTACCTCCCGACCATTCAGTGCGGCTAACAGTTCATCGAAACCCTCCGGCGTCCCGATTTCGCCGGCAATGTCCAGCAGCACGCTTCGGCGGTCCTTCCAGTGCAGCCCCTCGGAAAAATGCCGAAGGCTTGTCAGCATTTTGAAAGTATCTTCCGGGATAAGGTCGTTGACGTACTCGGCGTATTCGCCCACCTTTTTGGGGACCTCATCGATGTAGCATAAAGTCTCGTAACCCCTGAGTTGCTTTTTGACGACCTTTTCGTGGTGTTCCTTGCGGAATACGTGCGCGATACCGACAGTTTCATTGCCGTTGGTTTCCTCAATGAGTATTTGCGCCTCTACTACCAACACAAGGCCCTTGACTGGCTGATTGTGCTTGTCCAGGGGTCGCAGTTCAAAGTCCTTGCGTCCCGTACTGTCTTTACCAAAGAGCAGCCACAGAAACGCATCGTACACCGTCGTCTTGCCCGTGCCGTTGGCGCCTTTGATTACGGCGTGCCCCCCATCGAAATCCGCTTGAAATGTTTCGATTCCTTTGAAGTTCTCAATGCTCAATTTGTTGAGTCTTACGTCCATCGTGGCTCTCCTTAAATTAAGGTTTCATGTGCTCCCTTCGGGCCGGGACCTCAGAGGAAAGGCCCCGGCCCCCGACTATTTACTTGTGGCCTCTCCATTGAGGAAGATCACCACATCATTCCACCGCTTCGATACAGTCGCTAAGAGTTTCTTGTGTTCGCGTTGTTCAGCCCGCCTCTGTTCCATCAGGGCAACATCGGTACATTCCTCCACCTTGCCCTGTATCAGGTCTGTCAGTACGTGCGGGTCGAGCGCATCAAGCTCCCATGACTCGCTGCCGTATTCTTTTATGTAGCCGTTGCACCGACTGTCTGTTAGTTTTGCAGGGTTGGGCGGAGGCTTGTACTTTTTGACTTGCGGCATGTTCAATGCGATACGTACTACGTCTACACGACACCCGAACATTTCCAGCCTGTCCTGTATGTCGCGGGTCATATCAATACCGGACGGGTCATGATCTCCAAGATGGTAAATAACAGAGTCTTGGAATCCCTCTGCTTCTTTGAACCGCGCCGCCGCTTCATACATCGCTGTCTGGCTAACATAACCACGGCAAGCAAACCACGGCACATCAATTTCCTCACAGGCTCGCTCGATAACGCCCGCCAACGCTTCTTTTTCGACCCACACTTCAACATAAACCTCTTGGTCTTGGCGTGTATCGAGAGCAAAGGAATGGGCGGCGCTGTCAATAATATCGGCGGGATCGTCCCAGTGAGACAGAGATTTCATTGCGCGGGTGCGGTCCTTAATTGCGTCCCAATCCGTTAATCCGGCAAGCCGCGCATTGTTTATGATGGTTCCGAGTTTGTTGTATTCCGATTGGTTGTTTGGAAAAATATCGCGGGCAACAAACTGATAGTACAACTGCCTCAGTGTCAGGTCGTAGCCGTCCGCCTGGTACTCGTCGATGATTTCGTTGGCTTGATCTATGATTAGCAGCGAGGCAGCTCTGAATTTGGTAGCTTTGAAAAACTCACAAGTCATAATTTGCCTCCCTGCAAAAAAGACACGCCGGGACCGGTTACGGCCCCGACGCGCAACACCGCAATGCTCAGTTGAGGTGCATAGTTGATATAAGTTATTGTTGCGAGCATTGCGGTTATCCCTAAGAAACTTATTCAGTTTCAAATTTTGCTTGACAGGTCCGAACTACTGTGTTACCATGATTTTCGCATTTCAAACTCCACAGATGGAACTGTCATTTTTCAACACTTCATGGCTCTTGCCAGCCATTAAGGCTGACACGAGGCTGGCTGCACCTCGTGTCAACCCATACGAAAAGTCTAACCTATGATTGCTTATGTGTCAAGAAGTTTTCCTATGTTTTGTGAAGAAAAATTCATAAGAACTATGGATAATTAACTTGAATAGGCTGTAAGTATTGGTGCATAATAGGGTTATGAGAAAGCGTTAAAGGAGAGCGGATGGCAAAAAAAACTCAATTTAATGTGCAAGTTTTTGAGGATGTTGTCGCAGATTTTTGCGATTGGGAGGGACCCCTTACCGGCGACAAAGGAGAAAAGGCGGGTGCAGCGTTATTGGCAATACAAGGTCTGTTTCAGGTGGACCAAACGATTGTCTATGACTTAATGCAAGAAAATGCGACTGTCGTCGAAGCAAAGCAAATCATTTCGGAAAGGGTGGTGCGGGCCGTGGCGCAACAAGAGTACGGCAGTCCGGAACAGGCAACACAGGAGGCCGAGGCCCTCTTGAAAGCCGTAAAACATAAATCAAAAGAACGTTCTGGCGGGAGGAAAAAGCGTTGATAGTTTCAGTGGTATCGTTCATCGTATCTCCTTTTCCATAAGGAGGTTATATCCGCCCCGGTGGTTTTCGCACTGCCACGGCTTCATTTGTTTCGCCGGAGCGGCAAGTATAAGTATAAGGGAATACCCCTACCGTGTAAAGGGGAAAAAGCTGAGATTTTGCGGTTCTGGATGTAAGTAGTTTAGTTGTAGGGGGTTAGAGAATAATAATTTTTTGGGGAGTTGAAAATGAGAAACCTTTTATCTGTCTTGCTGGTCTTTGCACTTGTTTTTGCAGGCTGCGCAGGCCGAACGGCCAACTTGGTCCAGATTCACCAACTTGGTGATGAGCAGAAATCATGCCATGCCCTGCAAACCGAGATGATCTACACCCAAAGTGAAATTGCTCGGCTACTCCCGAAATCTGACAAGACCGGCAGCAACATCGCCCTTGGTGCAACGGGCATACTTTTCATCGTCCCTTTGTTCTTCATGGACCTTAAACAAGGCGAAAAGAAAGAAATTGAAGCCTACCAACAAAGATACAATTACCTGTTTATGCTATTCCAGCAAAAGAACTGCAAGCTTGCCACCACAGAAGCCCTGACGCTTGATGAGTCATCGTTAAAATGAGGCTGTTTTGCGGGAGTTGAAAATGAGGAAATCTCACAGATTCACCATCGCACTTGTCGTTTTGTGCACCATTGCAGTCCTCATTTATTTCGGGATCAAAGGAAGGGGTTCCGTTCAGGCAGCGAGCACGATCGTTTATATCACCCGGACTGGGGAATGTTATCATCTCGCCAACTGTATGCATCTTCGCAAGTCTAAGATACCAAAGACTTTGGAGTATGCGCATGAACGTTACCGGCCTTGCAGTCGTTGTAGGCCGCCGACCGATTATTACCCCAATGCTCCTCCCGATGATTCATATAAACCCAGAACAATATCATTAGAAGAGTTGAAGATGCGTAAACGAATTGGGAGTCGTAAGCCGCCAAAATAAGACCTTGCTGAGGAGAATTGCACCATGAAAAAAATAATTAGAGCGGTGCTGATTATAGCAGTTATTGTTTACAGTGTTATAGTTTTTGATATGAACCGTGTCTCGTCTTCTTCAATTAGCGAACAAGCAGACCTCCTCAGGGAATGTGATTACGACCTTGATTACGAAGCCATTGAAGCTTTTTCAGTGGCATGGGATGCTTATATGGCAGAGATTGAGGTTGAGCATGACCCTCAAATCTATGGTGATTACTAAAACTTCCAACGTGTTCGTATGTGCCCACACCAAGAAGCGTTGACTCACGGCCCCGCCATAATACTACCCCTTTCAGAAAAGGTGGTCCGGGAGTGATGACGCTCAACAGAGCGCGGGAGTCCTTACGGATATACCTTCCCGAACCGGAACTCATATTATTACC
>SDBT01013126.1_pt1 | contig 13291 bp, 12 predicted proteins | sample 2277101 | NCBI WGS metagenome assembly SDBT01 (sample SAMN10404973, study PRJNA504765) | marine sediment metagenome | isolation source: marine sediment core GS10_PC15, 103 cmbsf | place: Arctic Ocean: Southern Knipovich Ridge | collected 2010 | reverse complement strand
GTCACTCAGCAAACGATTTTTGGTTGGGTTTCAATGGAATCTAATAGGACAGATTGTTTTTGTTTTAATTGGTTTGGTATATTCTGCAATGATTGCAAGGGGATTAGGGCCAAATGATTATGGACTTTACGTTTCAGTTCTTGCCGTTTTTACAATAGTTCCCTTATTGATAAATCTCGGGTTTGAGCAAACCATTAATATCAGGCTCCTTGGCCTTATGGTCAAAGTCGAGAAGGCCGGAAAAGGAAACGTTGTCTATTTTATACGAACATTATTTTCTTATCGCCTTATCATTTCACTTTGTGCAGGTATTATTCTATATTTCTTTGCACCTCAGGTTGCTTTGCTGATTCATCAAGCAGGTATTTCCAGTTATTTGCGCTTGGCTTCTATCTGTATTGTTTTTGCGGCACTGATTAGCTTTTTATCAATGGTTTTTAGAGCCCAACTAAAAATTAAGTTTACAAAAAGTTTAGGGATTTTCCAGCAAACAACAGCTTTATTTATTGTTTATATGCTGTTAAAAGCAGGATTCAAAATTAATGGAATTCTTTATGCGACAATAATTGCTTCAATCTTAACTTTCTCAATTTACTTTTTTTTCAAAACGCTACTTATTTCGTAAGTCCATTAAATTTAATCTGTCAGGATTTTATACAATCTGACTTACTGCTTGGTTGATAGGCTTTGTGAGTTATGCCCTAGGGAAACAAACAGATATTTTATTACTGAATTATTTCGAAATTCCAACATCTGAAATTGGGTTTTACAATATTGCCTTTATTTTAGCCCTGATGCTCAGTTTTCTGGGGATTGGAAGTGGACCTATCTTTCAATCGGTTTTTTCAGAGACTTATGAGAAGAGAGGAGTGAAGGGATTAGCAGATTCCTGATATATAGTTGCGAAGATTGTACTGTTGTTGTTTGTGCCTCTATTCGTTTTTGCTTTACTTTATATTTCAATCATAACGATCATATATGGTAGCGAATTCGCTTCAGTCAGTACACCTTTTCGTATTTTTGCGCTCTTCAAGATTGTGTATGCCCTAGCAAACGCAAGTTTTGCCATGCCAATATTTTATCTGATTAACAAGAACGCAATCGGATTATACCTGCGTATTAGTGCCGGCATTCTTAATTTGATTTTGGACGTCGTATTAATTCCACGATACGGAGTCCTCGGAGCGGTGTTCGCAACGGGATTCTCAACCGCGCTTATTGGATTATTAGAAATCGGAGTTGTTATAAAAACGATAAAAACTAAACTCCCTTTAATCTTTGATCTCAAAGTATTTCTTGTTTTTAGTATAGCATTACTACCAACACTACTAATCAAGGGTGAGACCGTTATTTCGCTTATTCTAAGAGGATTTATCTATGGTATTACTAGTATTTCATTGATGATGATTTTCAAGCCGATAGAAGAACAAGACAAACAGTTTATGAAGTCGGCAAGTGAATCGCTTTATCGGGTTCTTAGATACTTCTGATATGATTCAGTAGCTCAAACGTTGTGGTCTGTAGCTTTTTATCATGTATGGAACAACATCTAAGGGACATTACCAATGTTGCAAATTGAAAAATCTTTGAAATGTTTGAGAAGCACGTCGTTTTTTTGATAGGGTCTGAAACCCTACATCCTTTGTATCATTATTTAGCGAAGGTATTTACAATAAGGCTACCAGATTGAACCATAGGATTCAACTTTTTTCACGGTAGCAGGAAGAGATTAATGATTTCGGTAGTATGCATATATAATAATGAAAAAATTATGAATGATTATCTACTAAAGAGTTTAAAAAATCAAATAGTTAATTTTGAACTTATTACTTTAGATAATACTGAAGGAAAATTTAAGTCTGCAGCAGAAGCTTTAAATCACGGTGGAAAACAAGCAAAAGGTAGGTATATGATGTTCGTGCATCAAGATGTATATCTGTGTTCTACTTCATGGTTAAGGGAGACAGAAAAAATCTTAGACTCTCTAGCTAACTTGGGAATTGCTGGTATAGCTGGTATGAGTGAAAAAGAAAATAGCTACAGAGAGAGACAAAAAAATATTATTGCACACGGTGACCCGCCAACAATAAGATTATGGGGCAATTTAATTCAAAAACCGGAACAGATACAAACACTTGATGAATGTTTAATCTTAATTCCAAGGTTAGTGTTTAATATACTTCGCTTTGATGAAAAAATATGTGATAATTGGCATTTATACGGAATAGATTATTGCCTGAGTATTAAGAAGCTTGGTTTCAATGCTTATGTAATACCTATGTTTATACAACACAAGTCGATAGGTATTTCTGCTAAAGGCCCTCCTCGCATATTAAAAATTGGCTCTCTTTCTGAGGATTATTGGCGAGCTTTAAGAAGGACTTTAAAGAAACATAGGAGTTACTACAAACGAGTTTATACTACTTGTGGAGATTGGGATACAGCATACCCAGTAATCATGCAAAGGGCTATCAATTATATAATGAGAAAATTAGTATTAGTAAAAAAATTTGGGTCTTCTCCAAAAAGTGTTCTAAAATAAAACAGAAATATTTTATTGATCTTTGTAAATCAATAAAAAGGCGTTTGCTGATTTTCCTTTTGTTGGTTATAATTATTGAAATGTTTCAGAGCTTGTAGGAGAAATGTTATCCATCTCATATTGCGTATCGTTGTTCTTTTTGAAAGTGCAATGAAGCGAGGGGAGACTTCTGAAATATATGCCAAAAAATAAGAATTGAATAGAATGATAAATTTATCAATAATAATAGTGAACTGGAATGCGGAGAAATTTCTAAAGAATTGTTTAAAATCAATTTATGAAAAAGTATCCGATGCTAATTTTGAGATATTTGTTGTCGATAATGCTTCAAGAGATAACAGTGCTGAAGTAACAAGATGTAAATTTCCTCGAGTTAAGCTAATTAAAAATAAGGAAAACGTAGGTTTTGCTAAAGCAAATAATCAAGCAATTAGACAAGCAAAGGGAAAGTATTTATTGTTATTAAATCCTGATACAATTGTGCTTAACAAATCAATAGAAAAAATGGTCGATTTCGCAAAAAGACATGATGATATCGGCATCCTAGGACCCAAGATAATTCGTGATGATGGGTCAATCCAACCTTCATGCTGGAAATTTCATTCTATTTTCAATGTTTTTTGGGAAAGTGCTTTTGCAAACAAGCTGCCCGGAGGATACTTCTATAGAAGTTTTCATTATGATGAACTCAAAGAGGTAGATGTTGTTTCAGGTGCTTGCCTTTTGATTAGAAAACAAGTAATAGAAAATGTTGGACCGATGGATGAGGATTATTTTATTTACTCAGAAGAAACCGATTGGTGTTTTGAGGCAAAGCAAGATGGGTGGAAGGTAATTTTCTTCCCGGAAGCCAAAATTATTCATAAAGGGGGACAAAGTTCAAAATCTGCGTTTGAAAAATGTTTAGTAGAATCGTATCGGAGTAAAACTAGATTCTTTAAGAAGCATTTCAATAGAAGCAAATCCATAATTATGGAAATATTACTATTTTTAGGATTAATTCAAAGACTATTAATATGGTTTCTTCTATGGAGTGCAAAAAAGTCTGAGAAGTATAAAAATAAACTTTATGCCTATAAGTCTGTTTTGAAATGGTATTTAAGCGGAAAAAGAGTGTTCTAATGATTTCTTAGTGGTTATGAGTGAACCTTACGCTGTTGAGTTAGCATCAGGAAAACTGATATGAGAAAGAGAATTTTTATCTGCTGGCCGACCAGTCTTTGTTGAGAAAATATAACAAAAATCTTATGCAAAGATTTAACATATTTTACTTTGAAGAGATTGTTTGAGCGAAAATGTGAAATAGTGGAAATTATGGTAATTTTCTATGAAGAGTAAAATGTGTGCTAAAATTGCGATGAGTAGCTCCGTTTTTGGACGACATATTGTCTATTATAATAAATATAAAAAATATTCTAATAATTTATCAGATTTGATTTTCAATGATGGATTTAGTGACTTTGATCCCAAAGGAATTACTTCTTTTTTAACATTCAGATATCCCATTGGAAACCTAACTATGTTTCAAGGCTATAATAAAATTCCCTGTGGTTCAAAAAAAGTAGGAAATAAGATGAAAAAATATTGGTATCCAAAATTTAAATCTATTAAAATACCCTTTGATAAAGCCTGTCAAAAAACTGAACAATTGATTTCAGATGCTCTAGAGAGACTAACGAAAAATAAGAGAACTGCTATTATGTTAAGCGGGGGACTCGATAGCTCTTTAATTTTGGCAATGTATAAAAAATTATATCCAAATAAAAAAATACATACTTATAGCGCTGGTTTTTATGGAGACGATGAATTTAAATATTCTCGATTAATTTCAAAAAAATTCAATGCAATACATAAAGAAAAAATATTAGATAAAGAAGATTATATAGGCAAGGAATCTTTATTAGAACCTCTTATTAGATATAAAGGAGAGCCTTTACATCCTAATGAAATTGCTTTAGCTAATATGGAGAAAATTGCTAAGGAAGATGGTTGTGAAATTGTGGTTTGTGGTGAAGGAGCAGATGATATTTTTGGAGGATATGGTCAAAATTTAAGGATGTATATGGGTTATAATAATGACGTACCTCTTTTTAAATATTTCTTAGATAATTATCGTTATTTCACTTTAGAGAAAAGGGCAAAGATTATAAAGGATAAATATATTGTAGACGATTTTAAATTATTAGATTCTTTTTTAGACGAGTCAGAAATGCCCAAGGATATTAAGAATAAAGTTTTTTATTTTATACAAAAAGTACATACAGTAGGTTTAATTGTTAGAGGTAGTAATGCAATAAGATTTAACAATTCAAATTTAGGTTTTCCTTATATTGATTCAGATTTACTAAATTTTGTAAATTCTTTACCTTTTGAATATAAGGTAAAATGGAAATCAGAACAACATAAAGAGAAATCGAAGGGTATGTTTTTTAGGGAAATAAGTGAAAAAATGGACACCCCTAAATATATATTAAAAAAAATTGCAGAAAAATATTTGCCACATGAAGTAATATATAGACCTAAAAAGGGGTTCCCCGTTCCTTTTGATAAATGGTTCAATAATTTAAAACAATGGCCTTTAAATAAAGACATATTCAAATCTACAGATCTATCTAGCTTTAACGGTTGGGAGAAATTTATGATAATTAATCTTGATACATTTGTAAAATTATTTGAAAAGTATAAAAAATGATTCATGGAAAGTTATTTTATGCTTTAAATTTGTAATATTTCAGACCTTAGGGGACTTATAAAGAAAATAATGGGGTGGACCCCAGTGTTAAGACAGTAATTTGTCTTGTTTAAGATACCGCCCTGAGATTCTTTGCTCTTTTGTGATTGGCGACAATTATTTCTAAATATAATGCTTATAATTGAGCTATTATTCAGATTAACAATGTTAAGATGTTTAATTTTATTGATTTTAAGAAATATAAAATATCTTGGAATACATTTGATAAAGTGAATGTTGATCAAAGAGTACCATTTTATACTTTGAATCCAGTTTTTAGGCCAGGAAATAGAGTCATAAACGAATCTATAGTTAATGCAGTACATAGAACGGGGTCTTAAGTAATAGGTGTAAATTTATACCCAGAAACCTACTTAGCAACCTTGCGCTCTGGGTGTGATTACATTATGGTATATGATATATTAAAGTTTAAGAGATTTTGTAAAGAATATAAATTACTTCTATGGAATGATAAATAATAGGTGTCTTCAAATAATATATCAGGAGGATAGTATGAAATTATTTATTCTTGCAGCTGGAAAAGGTACCAGATTGTGGCCACTCACAAGAAATATTCCTAAGTCATTGATTGATTTGGGGAATGGCACAGTACTTCTTGAAAAACAAATATCTAATGCTATTAATTGTAATTTATTTAATCAAATAATAATAATTGTTGGATATAGAGCAGATCAAATAGAAGCCAAGATAAAAGAATATGGTAAAGATACAAAAATAACAACTATTTATAATCCATTCTATGATACTGCAAATAATCTTGTATCTTTGTGGACTGCTTCTTATAAAATGTTGGAAGATGATTTTATGATAACCAATGGAGACAATGTATATAAAAATGGGGTTTTTGAAAAAATATTAACTAATAAAATAGAAGTTACTAGATTAACTATTGATTACAAAGAGCAATATGATCAAGATGACATGAAAGTAAAACTTGATGAAAATAAGAATATTTTAAGAGTTCATAAAGATATACCACTAGAGGAAACAGATGCAGAATCTGTAGGTCTAGCTTTGGTGAAAGGGGGAAAAAGCAGAAGATTATTTGTGAAGAAAATATTACAGTTAATAAAGCAGAAAGAATACCTTGGCAAATTTTGGCTTGAAATATTTAATTCCTTAGTTGATGATAGTATAAATGTAGAAGCAGGAGAAATAGATAGAAATGATTGGAAGGAAGTTGATTTTCATCCCGATGTGAAAATATTAAAGAAATTGACTTTGGAAGGCTTCTGGGATTAGAATTTTTAAGTTTTTTTGTAAAAAGTCTCTGTGAACACCAATCTACCTCCTTTAAATTAACACTGACAAAGGTTGTCATAATTGGGGATCGGATTTACAGAGATATGGAGCTAGCTAATAGAGTGGATCGCGATTTTGTATGTGTTCTGAGCGGAGAAACCCAGCGTGAAGAAATAAAAGAATTTAGATGAGTCACTAGCTTTAGTAGTTGAAGATATAGGATACATTGCAGATGTTATCTAAAAATTTTGAAGAAAATGGTTACTGTATAAATGCATAGAGATAGTTTTGGCCTCTATTTATACATGGGTACTTTAAAGATATTGAAAATTAGCCTGACAGTTTTTGTTAGATTCATTAATACTATTATTCCTAAAGAAAAGAGGCTTTTCGTTTTTTCTTCTAATGATGGTTTTAGTGGAAATGCAAAGGCATTTTATTTATATATGAGGGAAAATTATCCTGAATATGAATTAGTATGGGTACTTCACAAAAAAGAAGAACTTATTTTTCTTAAGAAGATGAATGTTCATGCTTATCAATCAACTTCACTAAAAGGAATACAACATTTGGTTAAAGCAAAATATATAATTGCTACTCATTTGGAATTTTCAAGATATAAAGCATTTATTGGACAGAAATATATTAATTTATGGCATGGCATGCCAGTTAAAAAAATGGGATATATGGATCCAGGAGAAAAATTTTCACGGAATCATAAATATACATGGGGAAATTATGATATTGTAACAGTTACGTCAGAATTTTTCGCTACAGTACTTTCATCCGAGACAGGAACGAATTATAGAAAATTTAAAATAACAGGAGCTTCAAGAAATGATTTTTTATTTAATTGTGATGGAAGAAAAAATTTACAAACACTCTTCCCGGATATTATCAATTATAAAAAAGTTATGTTATATTGTCCTACTTTTAGAAAAGCAGAAGAGAGAACAATAAGAAGGAGGGATTCTGCACTCGATATTAGGTATTTTGTGGATAAGTATTTTAATAGGGAAACGGAAGAATTCTTTAAAGAAAACAAGATTTGCTGCTTAATAAAACCGCATCCTTTTGAAGAGAAGGAACTTTTAGCAAAAAAATTTGGTAAAAGTATTAAAACAATTACAGATGAAGTATTAAAAAAAATGAATTTGTCTTTGCACGAAATATTAAATGGGATAGATTTTCTTATAACAGATTATTCTTCCATTTATATTGATTATTTACTTCTTAATCGTCCAGTCATGTTTATAGTAGATGATCTTGAGGAATATCGTAGTAGAAGGGGAATTATATTCGATGATTATGATTTTTTCACTCCTGGGCCAAAGGTTAAGACTACAGAGAAGTTTAAGGAGGAAATTTTAACTTTGCTATCAGATAAGAATTATTTTAAAGAGGAGAAGCAAGAAAAAGCTAAGTTGTTTCATCAAATCAAAAGAAATTTTTGTAAGTGTATAGCAGATGAAATATTCAAGATATAAGATTAGAGGCATATGTTATTAGCTCATATTTCATTAATTCTTCTCTCTTTCTTGATACCTTTGAAAATTTCAAACATTAAACAATAAGGTAAAATTAACATTGCGCAAGCTGATTAATTATATTGCTATTCTTGTTGTGTTTAGTGGAGCTTTGACCTTTCGGGGTGTTTCGTCTTTTATGGATTTAAGAATAAGCTATTTAATAATGGCTCTTGTTTTATTATTGTGCATGCCCTTTTTAAAAGGTATTTATTTTAATAAGACTTTTCTTTCTTTATTTGGTATCATAATTATTTTTTCACTTTATAATGTTTATATAGGAAAAGATACTTTTGTTCTTTTAACAAAGCAGGTCATAGGGATATTTTCAACTTCTTTCATATTTTATCTTTTGATGGAAGTAAATAGATATGATGTAAAAAAACTGTTTAAAGTTTATTTAAATCTTGCGGTTTTAATAGGATTAATTGGGTTATTTCAAGAGTTAAATTATTTATTAGGTTTCAAGGCAGGATATAATTTTAGCTACATATTTCCATCGTGGGGATTGCATTTAAGCAAAACTGGTTTATTAAGGGTTAACTCTATTATGCCTGAACCAGCTGCTTTCTGTTATTCTATGATGCCAGCTTTTTTTGTATCTATTAGTTCTTTTTCAAAAAATAGTTTTAAATTTTTAAAAAAATGGAAGAGTTTGATTATTATTTCTTCAGTTTTCTTTTCTTTTTCTTCAGTGGGTTATATTGGGATAACTGTTTCGTTAGTACTGCTATTCTATAATTATGTTAAGATACGGTATCTAGTTATAGGTAGTGCGCTTATAGTCGTGGTTATGTTTCTTGCCTATAACAATATAGGTGATATTAAGATGAGAGTTGATGACTCAATTGATGTACTTACTGGGAAGATGAGTTTATATTCAGCAAATTTAAGTACTTTTACTTTATTTAGTAATGCTTTAGTTGCTTATGAAAGTTTTAAGGATAATCCGGTATTTGGTTCTGGGCTAGGTTCCCATGAAATATCCCATAATAGATACATTGGAAAGGTTGTAAATGTTGATAAAGTTAGAAGGTTTTTAAATATACAGGATGCAAACTCATTATTTTTAAGGCTTTTATCCGAGATCGGCTTATTTGGCATATTATTGTTTTTTTATTTTATTTTTAGGTTTCACGTCTTAAAGAAAAATGATAGAAGTGGTTACCTATGGCTTATTAGTAATGCAATTTTAGCTATGTTCTTAATTAAACTAGTGCGGGGTGGGCATTATTTTGTTGGAGGTTTTTTCTTTTTCTTTTGGTTGTATTATTTTGCGGGGAGGTCTAACGCGTTAGCAAAAGTTGAATTAAGAAAAGGAATAAAAATAAATGAAAATACTTCATATCACTCCTAGCTTGGAACCTGAATGGGGTGGAGTGCCAAGGGTTGTTATGGAAATAACAAAAGCCATTGTAAGAGACAGGTAAAGGCATTTATTCTTCAAGCTATGGAAAAAATGAGAAGAATTTGATCACTGATGGTTCGGGTTTATTGGATTTTTTTCTTTGATTAGGGATATGGTTATTTTTATTGAGAAATATTTGTAGAATTTTCAAGGTGAATTCATTAAAACCAGAGAAAGGTTGATTATACAGATTATTTCTTTTGGTATGCAAGTGGGTATTCTTATGGTTGGGTTAGCTTCAGATTCTTTCAGGTTTTTTGAGTATTGGATACTCCTCGGTGCTGGGTGGGTATATATCAATGCGTTTAGAAAAAAAGAAAAAGGTTATATTGGAGAATAGTCATATGAAAATAATGGGTTTAAATGACTATTCATATATAGAAGGTGGAGCAGGAAGTGTTGCTATTAAAAGTGCTGTAGGACTTGTTAAGCAAGGTCATGAAGTAGTATTTTTTTCTGCTGCGGGGCCAATATGTGAAGAATTATTGAAATCGCCATTCAAGAAAGTAATATGCTTAGGGCAAAAAGACATTCTTAATAACCCAAATAAATTAGATGCAGCTTTATCTGGAATTTATAACTGGAGAGCAATTAAAGAAATCAAGAAACTTTTTAATAATTGGCTGCCAGATATAGTACACATTCACAGTGTTTCTAAAGCTTTATCTTGGGCAGTAGTCAATACTATATACAGTTATAAAATACCTATTATATATACCTTACATGATTATGGACTTTTATGCCCTAATATGGGTATCTATAATTATCAAACAGACAAATTATGTAGTCTTTATCAATCGGGTTGTGGGGTTAAGTGCTTAATGATAAATTGCGATAAAAGAAATTATATCTATAAAGTATGGAGGTGGATACGATATTATTTTTCACAACAGGATATAGGTGTAAAGAGAAAAATAAGTGGATATATTGCGGTAAGCAATTTCACTGCAGGATTGTTTAAGAAATATTTACCTCAAAATAAGCCCGTTAGGGTCATTTATAACCCTATCGATATGCCATCTTTTAATAATTCTATAAAAATGCAACGGGCTTTTAAAAAAGCAACTTTTTTATATCTTGGGAGACTGTCACCAGAAAAGGGTGTAGATTTATTGTTAGAGGCAATGAAAAGAGTGGATGCCAATCTAATTATAATAGGGGATGGAGAAAAGATGAACAAAGGTGAAGCATTATCAAAAGAATTAGGTGAAGAAAAAATAAAAATACTTGATTGGCAGAATTCTAAAATAATATCTGAAGCGATGAGGAAATGCGTTGCTTTGGTTGTGCCATCAAAATGTATGGAAACCGCAGGATTAGTAGTAATGGAGGCCGCAGCAAATTCCTTACCTTGCATTGTTGCAAATCAAGGGGGACTTATTGAATTTGTGAAACACGAAGTTAACGGTTTGTATTTTGAAGCGAATAATGTTTCTTCTCTAGAACAGGTCATGAATAAGATTATTAATACGTCTCACCTTGCTGAAAGTTTAGGGAAAAAATCAAAAGAAATGCTTAAAAATTACAAGATGGATATTGATAGCCACATAAATGAATTAGAGAAATTTTATATTGAAGTTGTAAATAAGTGTGGTGAGTAATATTCGAAGTATATCTTTATATGATAAATGCATGAAATCTTTCTAGTCGCTCCGATTTATAGATTATACCCTATAATTTCTGTAAATTGATGTGCCCGTGACAAAAAGGGCATCATTCCCGCAAGATAAGGAGAGAATAAAAAATGAAAGAAAAAATGGATTTATCCATTGTAATTGTAAGTTATAATTCTTCCTCATTTCTAAGGAGTTGCATTAAATCAGTCTCAAATACAGAAGACTCCCTAAATAAGGAGATTATCGTTGTAGACAATACATCCCGTGACGATAGTGTGAGACTCGTAAAACTCAATTTCCCATCGGTTAGATTAATAGAAAATAACAAAAATGTTGGTTTTGCAAAAGCAAACAATATAGGAATAAAATTAGCAAGAGGAAGATGTACACTATTTTTGAATCCGGATATTGTTGTACGACAAAATGCTTTGGACAAAATGATTAATTTTCTGAAAGCGAATAAAAATATCGGTATTATCGGTCCGAAATTGCTTTATCCTAACGGAAATTTACAACTCTCATGTCGTTCTTTCTATAATATTAGAACAATCATCTTACGCCGTACATTCTTAGCTAAATTATTCCCCAACAGTAAATTACTGAAGCATCACTTAATGCTTGAATATTCCCATGATAAGATCCAAGAGGTCGACTGGGTATTCGCTGCATGTTTAATGGTTCGTCGTGAAGTCTTAAATGAGGTAGGATATTTTGATGAAGGATATAGGATGTATTTTGAAGATGTGGATTTATGTTACCGAATGAAGAAAGCAGGATATAAAGTTTGCTATTATCCAGAGGCTGTAGTAACTCATCACCATCGACGAGACAGCGCTCAGAGGTTTTCCAAAAAAACAATCTGGCATATCCAAAGTGCTATTCGATTTTTTAATAAATATGGTTGGAAACTATGATACCCTAGCTTTCTTCCTTGCTATACATGATTTCTCTGGTTTGACTTTGACAGTTGAAGTCAAGTGCAAATGGTAAACTAAAAGGGAACTATTTTTAGGGTCTAGTGGCAAAGTAAAAGGGAACCACCTGATTGAGAATCTGGTATACTGGTAAAAATATCAGTTACCGGAGGAAGGAAATGATTAAGGTGGATGAAGAAGAGCGAATCAGAAGGGAATATTTTACAAAACGAAAGAGTATTCGGGAAATTGCTAAGGAATTTCATCGTGCAAGAAAAACAGTAAAGAAAGCTCTTATGGATCCCTTCCCCCAGTATACAAAAGAAGAGCTCCACCACCAGAACCAGTTCTAGGACCGGTAAAGCCTATCATAAGTAGATGGCTTTCCGAGAATGAGAAAAGACCTCGAAAACAAAGACACACAGCGCGAAGGATTTATGCCAGACTCAGGCAAGAGCATAATGTCAAAGGATCAGAGTCAACAGTGAAAAGGTATGTAGTAGTATGGGGTGGACCCCATTGTTAAGACACGAAATTGGTTTCCTTAAGATACCGTGAGGTTTCTCCATTTTGATTGTTAATACCAGAACATACCTCAGCTGATGTTTTATAGTCCAGTGACTGATGTGGCCTTTCCTGATTGTAAAAGTCCATGTAATTACCAATACCTTCTCTGACCTCACTGACTGTGGCGTAATCATTCAGATAGACTTCCTCATACTTTACTGAGCGCCAGAGCCTTTCAGTGAAGACATTATCCGTTGCCCTTCCTCTTCCATCCATACTAATCTGGATATTCCTTTCTTCTAGGCATTTTGAAAAAGCTATACTGGTGAATTGGCCGCCTTGATCAGAGTTAAAGATCTCCGGATCAGTTATGGAAAGTGCCCTGTCTAGTGCTCGAATGCAGAAGTCAGCCTCCAGAGTAGTAGAGATCTCCCAGGAAAGAACATACCGGCTCACCCAGTCCATGATTGCTACTAAATAAACCCAGCCATGTCTCATCCTAATATAGGTAATGTCAGCACCCCAGACTTCATTAACTCGAGTAATCTTTCGGTCCCTCAAAAGATAGGGATATATCTTACATCCTGGGGAAGGCTTTGAGAGATTCTTCTTTGGATAGATAGCCTCAATGCCCATAATCCTCATAAAGCGCTGCACTCTCTTTCTGTTCACGAAATAGCCTTTTCTCTTCAGCGCTTCTCTCATCCTGCGGGATCCATAAAAGGGAGTCTTAGTGTACTGTTCATCAATTAAGTGCATAAGCTCTAAGTTATAGGGGTCGACC
>SDBT01013125.1_pt1 | contig 13292 bp, 15 predicted proteins | sample 2277101 | NCBI WGS metagenome assembly SDBT01 (sample SAMN10404973, study PRJNA504765) | marine sediment metagenome | isolation source: marine sediment core GS10_PC15, 103 cmbsf | place: Arctic Ocean: Southern Knipovich Ridge | collected 2010 | reverse complement strand
AAACAAAAAATGAAAATTTTCATACTGAAATGAAACAAACAGGATAAATAATCCTGAAGTTAAAAAATAATTCAATTTCAAAGCATCTATCATTAAGTAAACTTTTCTATAGTTTACATTATCAACTACAATGTAACGGGTTTTAACGATTGAACATGCATCCACCGGTATAATGAATGTTGAATGTGTGAATAAGCAATAAATCGATGTAAAAACTAAGGTGTATTATAATGAATCCTCTGCGGAGTGGAGACATCACCCGTTGATCCTCCGCAAACCCCCCTTTTTTAACAGTGAACAATTATTATAATTCTCTTCAGCTATTCCTATATTAATTGTTCACTTGCTTTATTCTAGATATATCATAATACATCGTCGATCGCGTAACTATGTTCTGAAAATGAGGTAATGTTCTTCCATTAACTTATTTCTGATAAAAAGGTGATCACTACGCACAAGGCATAAATTAAAGGTATTAATTATTGATGAGTCATCGCGAAAAAAGAGATGTATTTTATGAAAAATAAGTTGATGCATTTAGTCTTGTGGATAATTCTAACAACAGTAACGTTTTCTTCATCATTTGTTTCTTTTGCTGTCGCTCAATCTATCGGAGTAAAAGAAGGAGACTGGGCAAAATACAACGTTGAAGTGGAAATTTCGGAAGAATTAGAGGAGTTCATAGATGACGATGATTTTGAGGTTATAGGATGGGAATGGAATATGCTTGAAGTAAAAAGTATTTCTGATGAAACTGCTACTCTTGAAGGAACCATCCATTATATAAATGGAACAGAGGAGACTGAGATGTTTGAGGATGCAAGAGAAGAAGGTTTTCTCATCGAAGCAAACCAAGGGGCAGGGTACGACGAATTTGAGGTTCCTCTTTCAGGAATATTTGGCGGATTATACATCAACGGTACAGTACAACGAGTTTATGCTAACGTAACTAGAGAAGTAAATTATGTGGATGTAAGCGTAACGGAAGATCTCACAACTACAACTATGAAATTGTACTGGGATAAACAAACCGGATTCTTGTGTGAGATGTCCATCTTAATGAGTTTTGAAGATATTGAAGAAACATACGATATAACCATACTACTTAAAATGACCGAAACAAACATGTGGAAAGTTGAGCCTATATGGACACAATCGTGGTTTTTGTTGATTATAGTAGTTATCATAGTTGGAATAGTCGGAGTATTTTTTGTAATTCGCAATCAAAAATCTCAAGAATTATGGAGACAGTAAACAGTTTGTAAAGAGCCTAATACAGAATTACGACGGAGCTATAAAACTGGTAACAGAATAAGTAAACTCTTTCAAACTACGGTAGAATACGATTAATTATATCTCGAAATTAGGTTTCCAACTTTCCATGAGTACTCAGTCATTGTGAGAGAGGGGTATATGTGTGGGTGTGGAAAATTGTAAACTTTGAAAGAGTGGAATTTAAGGTAGGGATATGAACATCTATATTTCTATTGATGGTTCCCCTCTATTAGAGAACATAAATATACTCTTTCTGCCTAATTGTTTAGTGATAAGAATCTCCAAGGTTGATAAAAAAATAAAGCCTATCGATGTTAACTAAACGGAGCTCGAAGATCTTCTAATATTTTATTGCTCCTTTTTCTGCGTGACCTATTTTTCCGTTTGATTCATCTTGGTGATTTCTTCCAATATCGTGTAAAATTGCAGCGCACTTTAAAATATCAAAATCAACATGTTCCTTTTTCCCTATATGAATACAGAGATTGTAAACTCTTTGGGTATGATTCCAATTATGACTCCCTTTCGCGTTAAAGAAATGTTTTTTTGCCTCTTTTTGTATTTGGAAAAATATACCCATAATGAGGAGAGATATGTAACGTTTAATAATACTTTCTAGAGTAAGTTTTAAACTTGTGAAGCTACGATATTAGATATAATGTCGATGATAATGAACGAATTTGAAAAGTTAAATCTCGCTCTTATATCTGAAGCTAGTACAATTTTGTACGATTATAACCTATTAGAAATCCTAGAGAAATACGGTACTCCAAACATAAACGGAAGTTATTCACTGCAACTGATGACCTGGAGAGACCTAGACATACACCTCGAAAATGATGAAATAATTGAAGCCTGAGGAAAAAACCAGAGGGGGAATTAATGCCCTTCTTTTATTTTCTTCAACTTAGTTGATGTATTCTAAAATCAACTTTTATGAAATAAGCTAGATTTGAGTTCCTATTTTTATCTTGAGAATTTATTTCGGTATTCTAATGCTTTTTTGGCAAACTGTTGTATAGAAGGCCAGGGACTCTTAGAGTATTTTCGATAAAGGTAAGTAAGCACTTTCTTACATCTACGTTTATAAATTATTTCCAATAGCGTATATGCTTCTGCTTGTTTTGAGGATAATTGAATATCAATCGCAGAAACAACTGCTTTTCGGAGATTTTCACATTCCCCTGTGGTATTGGGATGTGGCAGCTTTATTTTCTTGAACATAACATTCACAATGAACTCTCTCATTCAGAACATAATAAACTTATTACTTTTCAATATAGCTTTTAAATTCATACCGTTTATTCTAATGCTCCGCAATAGAACTCTGCGTCTTATAAGCAACTTTGTAAAAACAATAAACCCACATACACATCTTCCCGGAGTCTGGCGGATAATCTGTGGGAAGTAGAGTCTCTCGGTTTTTTCGAGGATGCGAGGGTTCTTTCTATTTTTTCTTTTTATTAAAATCAAGAAAAACAATAATTCAAAAATGAGAAAAAGTAAGCACACGTTACGTTCTCCATTTTATTCTGAAATCCTGAAATTCTCCCTTGTAGCTCTCCCATTTTACATTTACATCTTTAACCCTTGAATGATGAGAGCCTTCCCGACAAAACTCAATAACCTTGTTAACCACGTCCTCTTCTCCCTCAAGAACCGCTTCAACTCTGCTATCATAAAGGTTTCTTATCCATCCCTTCACGCCTAGTTTATCCGCTTCTTTCTTAGTTTCCGATCGGAAAAACACGCCCTGAACCCGGCCAGAAACGAGGATGTGGGCTCTAACTTTCACAGTTAACACCTTAATTATCTTGATAATTGTTTGAAGATTAAAATTTAGTCATCATTCTCAGGATACGTCTAATGATGCTCTGGATTGAATAGAAAAAATGATGATTTTACAAATCAAACTATAAAAGAGAAATTCTAAGAAATCAATATCTTTTGAGTGGGAAGAAGAATTATTGAATATTGAGGATGTTAAAAAATATTTAGAGGCTGAGAAAAAGAATTAAGAGTAAAATAATAGATGATAAAACATTAATGTGTTGCATGGTCGTTATCTGACTTTTTTTTGATATAGTTAATTGGATACCAGAAAAAGATGGTAAAGAAGGGAATAATAAAATTCATAAAGAAAGGAAAAAGTAGGATAATTAATCTAAAGTTGGAAAATCACAGGTCTTAACATATCTATCTATAAGTATACTTCCTCATAGCTCTACTTATCCCACTAACTAGCTAAAATACCCTCGATTAAGTATGTAGAATTGAAGAAAAAGCAAAGAATTATTTAGCTTATGCGAGCATATGCACATGTCTCCTCTAGACTACCAAAGTCCAGAGGATTTTATAGTTGGATAAATCGTTTTGTCTATTTCTAATAAATATGTTTCTAGTCTTCCTTCTGTTGTTCATCTTTTACTAACATATAGTAGCCTACCAATACGAGAAGAGTTCCTGTAGCACCTAGAAGCCCATTCATTATACTAATTATTCGCTGATCATACAGATCAAAGGAAAGGTTTACTAGATAAACAATAAATCCAGTCAATATCACTAACCAGCCACATATCCTGATCTGGATCCAGAATTTTTTAGACATGGTAATCCAAGTATGTATTGGTGTATCATTTAAAAGATTTTAGGAAAAAAACCTTCTTCTCTACTTTAAAGTAGATGAATAGAACCTCTATTTCTTATGTTTTATAGCTACTTATTGTTCGAAATGTTCAACCGTAAGACATTCGATGATTGGCGAAGAATATACGTTTAAAAATTGTGGCGTAATGGAGTTGCATTTTAAGGAAAGGCTCATTAAGACTGTTGACCTTGAGATGGTATTGAAATTTACTTTGATTTCTGTGATATCTCTGGATTTTTGATACTTTGAAGTGGTTGAAGAGGAAGAGAGTGAGTCTTATAACTCTGCTTTTTCTTTTGCTTTCCATTCATGTCTGAGTTACACATCCACTAGAATATTTTTCCACTTTCTGGTGTAACATAATAATGTATCAATTTCTATAAAAAAAGGGAGATGTATGAGGGACAGTTCCAGTAATGTTGAGAGATATAGCTGGAGTATCAGGGGGGGGTAACACTAGTCACAAAAAAGGAGAACTGGTATATGCGAGCATAAGCCAAGATTATCTTAGCTTTATATACTGGATTATATACCTTTTATCTTGATCATATTGGGAAAAAGACTTGAGAATTGGTTGAGCAAAGCGTCTACTCGAATCACAAGAAAGAATTGGAAATATCGATGGATGAAGTTTGCTAAATGGGTGACAACCGAAGATAATCCATTAACGGAAAAACCATACATGGACTGTAGCATCGACGAAGTGGATAATTACATTAGAAAAGATTTTGAGACTATGCCAAGTCACCTATTCCAAGATAAGTATCGGGATGTCTTAACTAAGTATGTAACTTCTCTCTCCCAGCTGAAAAGCAACACAGCATTAAGCATCATTAGTAGTGTGAGAAGTTTCTTTACGAATGAGGCGACGAGTATTAAACTTCAGCAAGGGAAACTACCTCGGCGTGAAATGGCGATGGGTGAACATCGATTCAACTTGAACGAGTTTAGAAGTATGTGGCTTGTCGCCGATACTGAAGGAAAGGCTAGACTGAGCGTTGCTATTTCTCTTGGTTGGGGAATTGGGGACTTCCTCGGTTTAAAGACAAGATTCATAAAGGATGTCATACGAAACGTTGATGATGATGGTTTCGGGTCATTTGATTATCGAAGAAGCAAGACTAAAGCGAGGATTAGGGGAATCTTACCCCCATCAGCGATTCAGGATTTAAAAGATTATCTCAAGAGTGTTCCAGATGATAAGGAATATCTTTGGACATCTCGAACAAAGGAAGGGTTCAGCTATTGGGTGAGAAGTCTATGTTCAGAAGTTGGAATAACTGAAAATGGGATAATAAGATTTCATCTGATACGAAAATACACTTTTGATTTGGTTTCATCTCAATGTGGGGTCTATGAGGCGAAACTGTTAGTGGGTAAGAGGATTCCTATCAGTGACGAAACTTATTTACATAATTTGGAAGATCGACTTCTCGAGCGATACAAGAAATTTGCGTATCCTTTCTTACAATTGAATGGAACGATTAAGAGTCAAGAAGGAAAACTTGAGAAACTTACAGATAGAGTTGAATCATTAAGCATCGAAGTTGAAGAATGGAAAAAGATGGCGATCAAGATGAAGAAGGAGAAACGTGAATCACTGGAGAGAATCGAGCGGATTGAGAATGTCGTTAAAAACTTGAGAAAAACAGTAGAAAATCTCTAGGAATCGAGAAAGCCAAAGAAATAATTAAAATATTTGAAGAATCTGAATCCAAATAATCCAACTTTTTTTTCTTTTTAGTTTTCTATGTGTGTTTTTTTAAGGATAGAGGTTAATCCACCTTGAATTAGAATGAGGCGAATTTCCTATTAAAAACACATAGAATAACCATCTAATTCGAGACTAATATTCTGATGTATCACTATATAATTCTGTAGAAATGCTGAACTTTACAAAGTGTTAAAGTCTCAGAACATAGATAGTTGTACTTGGTATCTTTATATTTTATTCTCAATGATGCCACAATAAATTTTGAAGGGAGGTGAAGTAATGCCATTAGTTCATATATATTGGTGGGAAGGAAAAACTGAAGAAAAGAAAGCGAAGATAATGGAGTTAATAACAAAAGCGTTTGAAGAGGTAGGCTCAAATCCTAAGAGTGTAACTGTAATAATCCATGATATTCCAGTGACTAATTGGGGACGCGGAGGTAAACCATATTCACAATTATCCGCAGATCCTGCTCAGTTCGCACGATTACCTGATAAGCCGTGAATGTAAAGGAACAGGAAACCATTCAACGGTTCCCCCTTTTTTATATTTTTTTTATTTTTCTTACAAAGTCCTCAAGCCAGATATTACCCTAAATGAAGAGAAAGGAGATGAATAATTAATTTGAGGGTCAAAATGTATACAAATAAGATAAATTGAGGGGGAAAATAACTCAATGTTATTATTTACCTTTAGATTATGAAACATTAAAGTTGTGTTATTATCTTGTTTTTGCGGTTTAACATACAGTTATTTCACAAATAACAACGCTTTTTAGGGCATTTTGAGGGTTATTTTTCGACCAAGAACCCCCCTACCGTGATAAAAAAATAGCTTCTTGTGGGGTCTATTCAATCACTTATTTAATATATCGGGGTATTTGTTGAATTTTATCCCCCAAACATCACCAAAGAAGAGGATAAATATTATTAAATAATATTTTTTACCGTTCACTCTCTATCATACAGCAAAATACAAATGGTTTGGGTTTGGGGACTAAAATTTAATCTCCACTTAAGATTTTACTCTAAAAGTAAAGTTGATCTTATCATCTCACCATAGTATTTTGTTATCTATTTTCAGAGATCGTTTCTCAGTTAATGATAAATAAGTTTTTAAGATTAAGAGATATAAAGATATAATATTAGCCTGGAAGGGGGTTTGGAGGGCATAAGCGTGTGCAGGCGCATAAAGACCCTTGAACCATGACATCACATATATAATCTAAATAAAAAAGAGCTAGAAAAACATAATTCTAGTTATTGTAATGTTCATCCAAAATATGGGTCTTCAATTCAATTAAAGATATCAGTTCCAAGTATTGACAAAATAGAATCCCTTCTGACCAACCTAGGGCAAGATTTCAAGGTTTTAGCTACAAGTCGTTTTCTGAAAAATCTAGACAGCAGTGGCTACCACGTTTATACATCCCTCTTTAGGAGGCGTTCTGCATGAACGATTATATCAAGGTTAGTCGTGAGACTAAACTTCGTCTTCTGAAACAGATCGAGGAAATTGAGACGCAACTCTGCCAGTTGCGAGAATCGTTAGAGGATGATGAGCTTAAATGAGTGAAACTCCTCGAAAGAAACTTGTGTGTCAGTATTGCCGACAGAATACCGATCAAGATGCGACTTGTCCAAGAAATGTCAATATTATCCATGAAAGCAAAATGGAAATAGTGGAAAATGAACTCCAAAAGGAGTCCTGTGCATGATAGCTAAAGAATTTGAAGAGAATAAAGTAAATCTCAAGAAAAGCAAAGAAAAATATAACCTGCACAATATGAAGTATTATTTTTTCTTTTTTTATGAACTAACTATACTAGCTAACTCTATTTCTTGTTTTAGACTTATATATTATTCATTAGGAGGAATATTTTTGGGTGGAAAAGGTAGCGGATATAGACTCCCTTTACAGCTCACAAAGGAGATGAAGATGGCTTTAGATAAGCTCGTTGTTAAATTTGAGACTCCAGATGATTTTCCAGTTGCATTGCGTGTGCTTCGTGCGGGTCTGCTTCTTTATGGGGGTTTAGACGTTGAAGGGGTTGCAAGTATGTATCATCGTCGTAAGATTGATAATGATGAGGTTCAGTTTTTACTTGAGAAAGGACTGATAGATAACGATTTTCGACCTTTAAAGAAAGAGGTTAAAAGTAAAATGAAGGATGATGAAGCTTTGAATAAACATTTCGCGGGGGTTCTCGAGAGTTGGAATGGGTTGAAGGATTCAGTAAAAAATGTTCATCTTGAGCAGGCGAAGAAGCATTCACACCTTTCATACGCTAAGAAACTGTTAGACCTGAATACAGAGTGAATCCGCAATTTATACAAGAAATTAGTAAAAAAAGAAGTAATGAAAGTGAATAAAAAAGAACGCCATTTAGTTAAAAAGATAGGTGATATTCCAGAGGGAGATCCCTCTAAGGAATATCCAGAAATTATAGATATTGGTTGGAACAAATTCCTTGTTAAAGAGGTGAAATAATGTCAGCTATAAAACAAACTCCTAAAGGAAAATCAGAACAGACACAGATCATTGAACGTGACGGCAAAAAGATTAAGGTTATGAATTGGCATGGATACTATATAGAAGTTGGAGCTAATAAGAGTCCGTTCTTTCTAAATGAGATTCAACATAGACGAAACAAACAGAAAGCTAACATTATGATTATAACTGGATCTGCTGGTGAAGGAAAAACATATTTTGCTATTAGACTAGCAGAAATCTTAGATCCAAAGTTTGATCCAGAAACTCAAATTATTTTTAGTAGACTAGAGTTACTTCACGCAATAGGGGAACAATCACCGTTTAAACGTGGACAAGTAATAATCATAGATGAAGCACATTATGGTTTGGGATCAAGACGATGGATGGAGTCAGTTCAGAAGGATCTCATGGATGCTCTAGCCTCAGTAAGATCCAGAGGATTCATCATAATCATAGTAGCACTCCACATAGATATGTTGGATGTCATAGTCAGAAAATATGTTCTAAACTACATGATCCACATGGAAGATAGAGGCGTTGGTGTAGCCTATAGACTTTACACTCCACGATTCGCTAAAGAGCTATATAAAAATAGAATGGGAACAATCAAACTTAATCTACCCCATGCAGAACATTGTGAACATCCTTCTTGTCTAGCTTGTGAGTATAGAGCTATATGTCAAACGACCAGAGCCATATATGAACGTAGGAAGAAAGCATTTGTAGATGAAGCTAGTAAAATTGCAGAGTTGAGAGCTGAAGAAATAAAGCAAAAACAGATTAAAGTATCAGATAAAATATGTGTTGAAAAATTATATGAATGTGAGAAAGAGTTAGAATGGACTTCAAGAGGTAATGTAGAAGTAGCAACCATACAATTAATACTTGAGAGAGAGTTTGGAATAACAACTGGAATAAACAAAGCAAAATCCTTACGCAGACGATTATTATTTAAATACCCTAATATTGCACGAGAATAGGTTTAGTTTGCATACACGCCCCTAACCATCTTTAATTAATATAACCCCCCAAAAAAACTGAAAAAACAGTCAAAAAAGGCTTGTATAATACATTATACTACATAATGTATAACAAATAACGAAGAAGGATTCTGTAAAGCCTATTTCTGATATATAACGCTGTGAAAAAAAACGTTGGATGTAACTTTTTGCATTCGCTATATGGTTAGTTGCTCTGACTTGTTTAAGAAGCATATTTCTCTTTTCTTTGTTTTATTTAACTCTAGAGTATAACCTGAAATATTTTTCATGACCATCTTTCGAACCTTGGAGCATTTACCAGTTGCATTTCCAATGCTACTGATAATGAAAGTTCTGGGATTATGAGAATTGATCTTTATTATAATTTGATTTGCTTTCTTCTCTAAATCTTCCTTTGTATCACGTGAACTAACAAAAACAACAGTGTTCTCTATGTTTGTGAACATATTTAATATCTCATTACTAAGCTTATCTGGTGTTTGTTCTCTCTCCAAAATATTGCCCAATAGCCTCCCAAAAAAACCGTTTTGCACAAAATAGGCGACATGCAATCCCTTTGAACCATATTTCATTTGTATATTTCTTCGCAATTCATCAACAGGTTTTCCCCTATTTTCTAGGGTTCTCAAAGCTAATCCTAATGCAAAAATAATGCTTAAATGAGATGCATCAACATATCTTTTGAAAAGTTCCCATTCAGAAGTTCTACGTTGTTTTTTTACGAGATCGATTGTTTCTGGATCTTCGATAAAAGCTAGTTCCCGATTTCTAAATTTTTTTATTAATCCTTTTGCTTTCTCTTCAGTCCAGTTGAGAATGCCTTCAGTTATCCCCTTCGAAACACTTGCAAGATGGTCTTCAGATGACATCTCCATATTCCTCTAAGTAAGAAGCGATGCTCAATGGATTATTGTCAAGTATAATTGAACTTCCAGGTAAAATAGCCATATTATCTATTCTAACAGGTTCTTCTGTATATTTATCAAGATATTTATTCCCATTCTCCTTTAAGACAAACGTTCCGTCTGAATTGTATCCCAACTCGCGAATTAACATAATTTTGAAGTCCTTTGGCATATCTTTAGTGGACATCAACTTCGTCATTTCCATTCTCACCTACAGTCTATAATAGAACTATACAGTATACCTGTATAAAGTATCATCACATATATAATATATCGATTAAACCCAGTATGTTATATATGTTTAAATCTTTTTTAATATCGACTTAAGTTTCTACCGAGCTTATACTCTCTTCTTATGATCTAGTTAATGATTATGAATCGATAAATCGTATTAGAAGACTATAGTGATAATTAGCCAAATAATAAAGATTAAATTTCATCTTCAATAATATTTATGTTGACTTTACTTTTTAGAATTTCTTGGTTTATCTTTGTAAGAGAAAATTTTCTAATTCTTATTTAGGGTATTAAGACCATGCAATGTAATTTTAATTTTTGAAAATAGGTGAGACCAATGTTTATCTTCATATCTTGCTTCTACATAATCGAATTTTATGAGCAACTCTATGTAAAACTCAATCTCCAATGTAGAAATTTTTGGTTGAAAAATCTCCCTAATCTTTTTCCGTTCAACCCATTGTTCCTTATTATCTTTTAATATCTGTAAAATTATTTTCCAATGTATTTTATATCGCTCAACCCATTTAGGTTGTTTTGTTTTTATAAATGATGGTGAACTAAATGATTTCTTAGGACGTTTCCCTAACACATTTCTACCCATCTTATGTCGAATCAAGAAATTCAACTTCCTACTAAATTAAATTTACCAATTATATTTCATTTTACCAATTGTATTTCGACTGAATTTGATATCAAACAAATAATTTCTATTAACCTAGAGTAGTTTCTTTATTGATTCTCTTAGATAATATTCAACTTTTTCTATTAATTCATAAATAGTGAATTTCTTATCTCCAATTATTTGCTCTTCTTCGTATTCGGATCCATGAACTATACAATTTCTTATATGATATGACTTGTCCAATATTTCTTGGATTTCTTTTTTGTTTTTGTTGGATTTCCCTAAAAACTTCGAACAAACTATAGAAATTTTTGATCTCTTCGATCTCTTAAAATCCTCACCCTTTAAGAATAATATTTCAAAAGCAATTATCAAATCAAGTAATTTATCATCAATGTCTGGTGTTTCATAACTACGGTTAAATCTTTTTACAGCTAGATGAAAGTGTTTTCTTTTCTCAATTTTCGCTTGTCTAATACGATGAATAAGATCTTTAAGCGGAGAAAAATCTTCGAAATACAATGGGTAAGTCCCTTTATGTTCTTGTTTCCTTGGTGATTTACTAAACGCTGAACCAGAATATCGGAAATCACCTTTTTCAGTTGCTTTAAAATATATTGCTTCACCATCTGAAACGTATCCTTCATGTAATAATCTTAAAGCCAAAACAATATCAAACATTACTTTACTAGTTTCAAATCTATCGTCAATTGAAAGTATTTTTTCTAAGACAAAAATATTGATGGGAAGTTTGAAAGACGGTGTAAAATAGAGTTTTGGTTGTAAGAGTTTTATATCTTCTTTAGATATGAGTCTTAAAATAATCCCATCAAACAATTCGATACCGTCAACTAACTGCTTTTCCCTTTCCTCAACAATTTTTTTTGCTTCAACATGGGACATTTCAGCCAGTTCACATTGATGAAAAAACCATTTTTGAACATCAAGATTATAAATTGGACAAATCACTTTCCGTTTCGTCAAAATAATTCAAAGATAATTATGTATCTACAAATATATTATTCTAGCGAAATAGAAAAAAATGATAAATTTGTATTGTAATTATTGGAGAAAAGAAATTAATGGTTAATTCTAGTCAGCTACGTTTTGGAAAAGAAGTTGATAAACTAGATCTAATAGATATTTCCATCCTTGTTGAACATAAAATTGAGGAGTCTTACAATCTTGAATATAAACAACCAACAAGAAATGTTAAGAAAGATTGTAATTCTATCGCTAAGCAAATATCAGGATTTCTTAATAGCAATGATGGAATAATTATTTATGGAGTTGTAGAAAAAAAGGTAAACCATCATAGTTACCCTTCAGGCTATAACTATACTAATACTCCAAAAGAACATCTTGAAAATCTGTTGAAGTCGAGAGTTGATCCTTGGCATGAACAAATAAAAATCAAACGGATCCCAAACAAAAATGAGTTTTTAGAAGGAATATTTGTAATAGAAGTTCCTAAGAGTAATACTCCCCCCCATATGGGTAATAGTATATACTATAAACGTTTGAATTTTCAAGCATTACCTATGAGTCATGAAGACGTTTTTCGAGCCTTCCAAATAAGTTGGATTCGACGAAGCGATTTAACTAAGGAAATAATAGAGCCTATCTACGCTGAAATAACAGAAGAGATCGAAAAAATTAGGAAATATCAACCTTTTGATGATCATAAATATGACAATATAATCCTTCATCATCGATATCTTTATGATCAAATTGAAGATAATCTTCGAAAAAACATTACTCGTTTTTACAATATACTTTCAGACTATAATAAAAAAATAAGATTAATGGATGAGCTTGTTAATAATGTCATTAATGAAGAATTATACGAAAGAATAGATGAAGCGAAAGATTGGATAAGTAAGAATCCTGATTATACTAATATCCAATTCAAGGTTAAATGGAAAACATTATCAGGTTCGATTAAGATTTCTGATGAATATGTATCTGGAGCAATGTTCTTTTTTTCCTCTCTTAGAGAATATTTATGCATAAAAAAAGATATGGAGTTCATTTCATACGAAGTAAGATTAGGTAAAAATAAAAAAATTAAAGATAGAATGTTTCAAAATATATGGAATGCAGTTTTCAGAAAAATTTCAGAAAAAGATATTTTCACTTCAATTACAAATGAAAGAAAAACAATATTAACATTAAGCAATGAAATTTTAGATAATCTACGAATCCTATAAGAAAAATGAGGCTTTGCGGGAGAACTCTCCAGTAATTCAGAGAAAAATAGGGGGAGTATCAGGGGGGTAAAACATTCTAAAAAAAGGATCTCATTATCTTAAAAATAACAACTTATGGACTAAATTTAGTCTAAATCTCTTTATTTCCTCAAACTCTAAATCTAGAAGATATTTTAGGAAAAAAG
>SDBT01013124.1_pt1 | contig 13293 bp, 9 predicted proteins | sample 2277101 | NCBI WGS metagenome assembly SDBT01 (sample SAMN10404973, study PRJNA504765) | marine sediment metagenome | isolation source: marine sediment core GS10_PC15, 103 cmbsf | place: Arctic Ocean: Southern Knipovich Ridge | collected 2010 | reverse complement strand
CAAAAACAAAAACAAAGGGTGAGTAGATGCTAGGGAAGAAAAAGAAGGAGCTGGGGGGGGAAGGGAAGCCTTCGAAAAGACGACCAGGCTGTGAATCGCCCTCCCCGGCACGGGGCGGGGAGCTAGCTGAGAGGAGGCAGGAAGGAGGAACAAAAAAGGTTAGACATCATACAAAGGGAGAGGAGGCCCCCCCCCCTCCACAACCCAAGGAGGACGGGCGTGTGACGTATATAGACAGCAAGGGTTGACAGAGGATATCATGGCTCATTCCTACAACCTACGATCCAGAACAGTGGCATCTGGCAATCTATCCGCCACTGCGGTAAGTGGGGAGGGAGTAGCTCACTCGGAGGAAGCCCTGCAGTCAGAGGTAGCCCATACAGCTTTCGGCCTGAACGTTGTGATTCTTTTGCTCCTTGTTGTACTGCTTGGCTGTCTGGCATGCGCAGGGATGGGGTATGTGGTTCAGCGTGGCCAGCTATACACCCTGATGGAGACATTTATGAAGAATCGAAATTTTACGTTTTAGTCTGTAGCTCTTGTATTTCATTAAATATTTGATGTTTTTCCCCCTCCTCCCACCGCATTCAGGATGTTCTGCTAGATTCAAAAAAGTTAGGTCTCCATGTTGTCCTTCCTGGGGGGGGGAGGAGGGCTTCTCTCCCTAGAATCAGGAGCTCTCTCCTCTGTGGTCGCGTCTATGAAGCTGCTGTCTGACGCCAGGCACCGCTTGCCAGCGTAGGATATAGTCGTCAGTGAGGCCCTCGGGTGAGAGATGCACGCCTTCGGCCTCTAATAGGGAGCGTTGACACTCTCTGTACGTCCGATACATTCTGTTGTTTTCTGAGTAGCGTCCAGACAGGGCCTGTGTGTAGGCGCGCATGTTATCCGTAACACTGGCATGTTGCGCTTGAACGGCCTGTCCCTCGCCATCACCCTGCTGCTGCTGCTGCTCCTCCTCATGGTGGGGCAGGCCTCTTTGGCTGGTACGCAGACCATGTTGTACACCAGTCAGCTGAGATAGGGTGAGGTTCATCCTCCGAATCTCCAGAGCAGCTCGCTGTCTCTGTTCACGACGGGCGCTCTCACAGCTCAGAGCAACGTGATCGTAGAAGTTGCCATGTGGAATGACTTTATCACAGAGGCTGCAGGACACCTGGACCGCATCAATCAGGCTCTGTACGGTCTGGTTGTGCGTAAAGTCGGGATTTTGCTGCCGGCAGCCTGGGCAGGTCATGTCTCCATCTCCACAACGAATTACATATTGCTGCTTGCAACTGTGGCAGAGCATGGCTCTGCATTGCTTGCACTCCACGTTAATACGTGCCAGGTTCAGGCATATTCTGCAGCGAAAGCTCCGGTCTGCACCCTCTGGCACAGGCACTTCCAGCTCCACCGTCTCTAGCAGCCGTGTGATCTGTTCTGAGGTGCAGTCCTGTAGCAGATCCTGCAGGGTCTCTGACTGCCTGGCCTTCTCCTCCTCACTGCTGGAGCCGTCCTCGTCGTCGTCGCTACTCTCAATCATCCGAGACAGCAGCTCGTCATCAATGTCTTCCATCTCCATGCCCGGGGGGAGCTGGCTGACTGAGGAGGGCATATCCTCCCCTTCGAAATCTTCTGGTTTGCAGTGCCTCTAAAATTCCTTTTTTGGGGGCTGGGGCTTTGGAGCCGGCCGCCTTGAACACTGTTGCGCTGTAGGGCCGAGGGACCACGTAGTCTCCACTGGAGCTGCGCTGTGCGTCCTGCTCTCCACCCAGGGCACTCACCAGCCTGCAGGCCACAGAGGCTGCGGACATGTCATGGAAGTGCAGCAGCAGGCTGCCCTGCTGTGAGCCGGCCTGCTGTCCGTGGGTGTCCAGAAAGCCCCAGCTCTGTAGGGGGCGCGGCTTTAGCAGCAGGGCGTAGGAGGCGGAATCTCTGGTGATGACAGCCGCCACACAGCAGGGCTGCTTCTCAGCTAGGACTTCCATCTCCTGCAGCGCCGTCAGCAGGGAGAGCGTGCCTCTCTCCCGAGCTTCCAGGCTGCTGTCGTCCACACTGTCCAGGCTGCAGGGTCCGCTCAGTTCGCAGAGGCTCTGCAGTTGGGAGCTCCACTTCAGAGGGAGCAGCTGCTGCGTGTAGGTGAACTGGTTCTGGGGGACGTGGAGATTCCACCAGGTGGCGCCCAGGGCCAGCACAGGGACAAGCTCATGGCTGTTGGGTATCCTCTCTTGCCTCAGGAAGTGGGCGCAGGTGTCTAGTGCCAGTGCAGTGCAGGCATGGGAAGCGCCCAGCTGAAACTGACTCTTGGGTAGAATAAATTGCTGCTGCATGACCACTCCCTGTAAAAATAGCTTTGGGCTTTTTATTCCTTCTGTGGTTAAAGTCGGGTAGCACCCGAGTTGGCCAGTCGAATCATGGCCGGGTTAGCGCGCAGCTTGGCAGAGGCGTCCTTCAGACAGGCTGGTATGGTGTAGCTGTTGCTGCTGTCCATGGAGTTCTCATCCATGGCTAGGTAGGAGCTTATGGAGCTGTCAGAGGGCAGGGAGGGGCTCTCTGGCGCCTTTCTGCGCTTCTGGCGTCGCCTCTCCTGGCGGCTGCTGCCAGGGGCTGCACGTTTCCCCTCACTCTCTGACTCCACACTCTTGGGCGCCATCTCCTGGATGCAGGGCAGCAGGCTGTCATAGGTATTCCTCTCTGCCAGCTCATGGTTTTTGTAGGTGTTCTGGGTGCGCTGCACGTCGGCCAGCAGGTCCTGCGGTAGGCGTACAATGGGAAGGCTGCGGTAGACAGGGTGTGCGTAGTACTTCCTCCAGATCCTGCTGTCGCTGGTCTCTGGGTAGTACATCTTCCACTTCTCCTGGGGCACAGCGAGGCCCTCCAGGTGGCGGTCCCAGGTCCAGCGCTCGATGTCAAAGTTGAAGGTCAGCATCTCCTGGCGGCGGCTGGCTCCAAAGCCCCAGCTCTCGCGACAGTCCGCCCGCAGCTTCCGGTCTGCGATGCTCATCATGCTGGCATTCATAAAGAGCGCGTTGGGCACCTTGATGACTCGATCTGGGTCTGCCTTGGCCTTCACCAGCTTCAGCATGTAGGGCACGTTGGGGTAGGTGACGCCCAGGGGGATCATGCGCTGGCTGGGCCTCCCCTGGATCTCGCCCCTGCTGTCCAGAGTGGGATTCAGGAGGGCGGCGCCCTGCGTGCGGAGGTACTTGTGTCGGAAGCTGCGCACCACCTTCCTCTGGTAGTACTCGGGGCTGCGCTCCACAAAGACCACGCTGAGTACCAGCTGCGGCTCTCCGCCCGCCAGGCTGGGCACCAGCTCCACGGCGTTCACCTTCCTCCAGGTCCAGCGGTGCAGGTAGTCGCCGCCGCCCTCCGGGAGGTAGGCCTCCTGCACCCTGTAGCGCACCACCCGGCGCTGCAGCCGCTCCAGGATGTTTTCCACCACGTGGAAGTCGATGCTGCCGCTCTCTGTCATTTGGGTGCTCACCCTGTGTGCTATCTTTTTGATGGTGCCCTTCACGCTCAGCTTCTCGGTGTCCATGACTACGCTGCTGCCCTCCGTGGGTGGCTGGTAGTAGCTGACTGTGGTGCTGATGGGATCTCCCAGCTCTCGATACTGCCTGCGCCCTCTGGAGTCGGTTGGCAGGGAGTCCACGTCCGCCCGGCTCAGCCAGGGTGGTCGCGCGGGCACATAGTTACATAGATTGCGTGCCATCCAGTTCAGGATCTCCCACTCCATGGGCGGGAAGAGCTCCGTGACGTGCTCGCTAATAATCTTGAAGGCGGCATCCTCGCGCAGACAGAGCAGGGGCCCCAAGTTCAGCAGCATGCTCTCGCTGAACTTGGGCACCTGAACCTCGCCCTGGAAGTCGATGTCCCAGAACATGCTGTCCTCGCTAAAGAAGAGCCTGTCAATGGCATCGCTGACGCACTGCTCCATGGCCCGGCTGCGCATCTTGTCGCTGACGCGCACCTTGGCCACCACATGCGGGTCGTCCACCGCCAGGTAGCGCAGCAGGTTGTTGTAGTAGATTGTTATTAGCTCAATGTTGCAGGCTGGCAGGGCAGCGCTAACCTGCATCTTGGCGGCCACGGTGTGCAGATACTGTAGCACTCGCACGTAGTGTATGAAGCTCTCCTTGCTGCGCTCACTCTCTCGGTCCAGGCTGCTGCTGTTCAGGCTGACGACGTCCTTGCCCATGAAGTGCTTGATGTCCATGGTGTGCACTCGGATGCGGTCGTAGAGGGCGGCATCCGCGTTGGCGCTGAGCTCGTTGCCGCACATCACGCCGCTGTTCCCAAACTCGGTGGTCAGGGTCTCGGTGCGGCGGATGGTCCTTCCAGAGGGGTCCTTGTCCATGACCAGGGCGCGGTGGGTCAGCTCGTGCCCCGTGATCTGGCTCTTCCGCCACTCTATGCTCTGCTGCTCCTGGGTGTTTAGCTTGCGGCTGTCCACCACGGTGCTGGTCTGGGGCTCGTCGGAGATCACGAGCTGGTCGTGCTGGTAGCGCTCCCCGGTGTGGGCGAGGTTGGTGGTACTGCTCACCTTGCTCACGATGCCCGGGATGCTCAGCAGTTTGATGATGTTGGCGATCATGCTCTTGCCCGCGCCGGGCCCGCTGAAGAGCGCCAGCCAGATGTTGAGGTCCACCTGCCCATCCCGCAGGTTGGCCCTCCAGTAGTGCTTGTTGCGGTTCACGCTGGCCAGGGCCTCCAGGATGATCTTGTGCTGGTCCCGCAGCGCCAGCAGGGCGTCCAGGCAGACCAGGTCGTAGGTGATCCGGTTGATGAAGCGGCCCTGGCTGGGGTCCGCGCTGAGCACCTCCGGGAAGAAGCTGCGGGGGTCCTGTGCCGCCTTCCACTGCAGGATGTGCTTCATGGCGGGGCTGATGTCCGCCTCCGGGCTCGCAAAGCTCATGTAGTGCTGCAGGCCCTCGTGCTGTAGCAGGCGCAGCAGGGTGGGGTAGAGCTCTGGGTACAGCCAGCGCAGCATCTGTACCAGCTTCTTCTTGGGGGTGGCAACCTCGAACATGACGCGCAGGTCGCCGCCCTCGTTGCGGAGGGCGTCCCAGTCGCTGCTGGCGATGCCGCTGCCATAGAGGCCGCTGCGCAGGGCGGACGCCGTGCTGATGCCCCCATAGGATAGGCTCTCAGAGGGCTTGTTGGCATGGAGCCGCATGTCCTGAAGGTCCTGACAGTCCCTCAGCAGGGCCTGCACCTGCAGGGGGTCAGGCAGGGGCAAGCTGTCCAGGCCCTGTGGCAGCACCGCCCTGTGCCTGCTGCGCCCGCTGTCCTCCTCCCGCGCCTTCAGGATGCAGTCCATCATCAGGTCCAGCAGGCTGATGGAAAAGGGCAGCTGCTGCCGTGCCAGGTAGTCCCAGCTGAAGTTGGTGGGCTTGTACTCCCAGACCAGGTCGTCGCAGGGGAAGAGGGCCTCCAGGCAGTCGCTCTCTGGGTCGCGGCGCCAGTAGCAGGCCTCCAGCAGCTGGGCGGCGCAGACGGCGGGCACATCGGGCTGAGCTCTCCTCCTCTCTGTCTGCTCCTCTCTGCTCCTCATGAGCAGCTGGCTGCTGCCCTGCAGGGTCATCCATTTGTTAGACCAGAGCCAGTTGCGGTCCCGGGGAGCCCCAATGTTGTAATCCGGGGTGTATTGCCGTAGGCTGTCCTCTTCCAGCAGCACGCCTGTCAGGGGGTAGACCACATAGCGCGCAAACTGCTCCGGGGAGGTGATCCACTGGTAGAGCTGGTCAGGCGGCAGCTTAATGTCGTCGGGGTTTAAGGTTCGACCCTTGAAGGGGGCGCCGCGGCTGTCGCAGGCAGGACTTTGGGCGGCTGCAGCCTCATCGGGGTCAGCCCTGGAGTGGCTGCTGGGGGGTCGTCGAGACCTCACTGCCTCCCGGGCGCGCTCTCGGTTCTGGTTCATGAGCGCGGCGAAGGCCTTGTCAGGGCTGAAGCCTGCATCCCGCGTGAAATACCAGATGCGCATGCCAGCGCGGTTGATGGGATCGAGCAGCTTCTTGATTTCCAGCGGCCTGCCTGGCTGCCCTGGGGTGGGGATGAAGCTGCTGCCATCCTCATAGAGGCAGCTCACCAGCAGCTCCACCTTGGCAATCCACTTGGGCGTGGTGACGCCATTCAGTGGAAAGTTCATTGCCTGTGCCCGGCTGTAGGGTGTGCCCACCTCTGGGTTGTACATGGCACGAATGATGAAGTTGACGGCCCTGAAGAACAGCTTTTCATTGATACTGCAGTCCTTCAGGTTTCCGAAGGTCTCCGCCTCGGGGCGCATGTTGCCCACCGGGATGGTGATGCAGTTCACCGCCCGCACGTTGCCCTCAGGGCCCACTAGGGTTCGTGTGTTGTGGGGCCAGACCGCTTCCAGCTCATCCCGGCTGCGCTCCTGAATGCGACTACGGATGTAGTCACTGGAGGCATGCAGGGGGCTGCGCAGCTCCTCCATAGGGAGGTCTCTTCGTTTTTTTAACCTAACCCTAGAAACCAAAAAAAGGGGGGGTCTGCACTTGGGAGTGGCCACTGCTGCTGATTTTTAAGGGGGCGGAGGGAAGAGTTGAAGGTCAGAAAAATTCCTTTTTAGGAATTTTTCTGCAGCTCCTGCAGCTACTGTCCAAAAAAGGAGTTTTCGGCCCTGCAGAAAAATTCCTTTTTAGGACTTTTCTGCAGCTCCTGCAGCTAGGATCCAAAAAAGGAGTTTTCGGCCCTGCCGACCTACCCCCCTCCCTCTGACAAGGAGACAGCAGACAATAGACCCCATGGAATTTGGACGCCAAGTCATGGAGATGAAGAATCATGCGGTTGGAGAGAGGGGAGAGAGAAAGATGAAGACAAAAAAGAGGAGGCGCCATTCATCCTCCGAGGCGGACTACCAGCCACTCAAGCCTCAGCTCATCCCCAAGCAGCTGCGCCAGCTTCTGACTACCAAGAGCCTACAGGAGACTGCATCCGCGCTGGAGGCCATGAAGAGCGCCACCCACGGCAGTGGCAAGTCTCTGAAAACACTGGGCTACCCAGGCTTTGGTGTGGCCGACCGCATGCAGCTATATGGCCTGCGCTATGGAGTGCTGCGGGCGATGGACACCAGTCCAGAGGCGCACGCTGCGCGCTCCAGACTCTCTAAATTCACAGACATGGATATGGAGCGAGACTTTGCGCAGCTGGTCACGGAGGGCGGAGTCACCCTGCTGGGCACTCACTACAAGAAGAAGGGAGAGGGGCTAGTCTTCAGCCCCAGCATGCAGTTCCTGGGAATGACCTACACCGAGGAGCTCTACAAGGCGCGGCTGAAGAGCAGCAGCCTCGTGGAGGTGGAGGCTGCCCATAACCTCAGCCTTGACGCCTCCCGCTTCCTGCTGCCCACGTACAGCATACTCAAGCTTCTACCATCTAATCCTCCCCCTCACTCTTCTTCTTCCTCCCGCAAGGAGTCGGACGCAGTGAGCGACATGCTGCGATCTAATCCCTCTCCCAGCTGCTGTAAGCAGTCTGAGCCACTGAGCGATCTCGACGGCTCCGACTACGAGCTGGGACTCTACGAGAGCCAAAGCCAAAGCAACAGCAGCAGCAGCAGCAGCAGCATGGAGGAGGAGGAGGAGCACTTCCGCATTATGGAGGCCATGGCGGGCATTGACGTGGACCTATCCGATCCTCCCATCTGGGGGAACCAACCCACATGGAATGACAGCCCCTCTCTCCCTCCAAAGAGGAGGAGGAGGAAGAAGGGGAAGAGACTGAGACAGGAGAGGATGGAGGAGAAGGCGGTGGCTGGCAAGCACAAACTACTGGCCTCCATCCAGCAGGCACTGAAGGCTCCCCTCTACGACGCCTCCTCCTCCCCCTATAGGAGTAGCGACCAGGTGGAGCGTCCCTTCTTCGAGCAGATGTATCGTATGTTGGCCTTCTACCACCAGACCGACGGAGAGGTATTCCAGAAGATCATTGCCGCCATGAAGGAGGCCAACCCATTCACAGAGACCATCTACAGCAAAGTGCGCATGCTGGGTGTCATCCATTGCGGTGTGAACCTGAAGCCCATGCTGGCGGCCTGTGCTGAGCTCTATGACAGGGGCACCGCTGTAGCAAAGGCCAAGCTGGAGGACATTCAGAGGCTCTACCTGAAGACTCTAGAGCAGCAGACTGCCAGTCAGAGGCAGCAGCAGGCGGACACGGAGCAGAGAAACCAGGTCCTGAATAAGCTGCAGACCCAGCTCAACGAGAAGATCTTAAAAATGGAAGAAGTTCTGGAGACGGAACGAGCCTCCTCAGACAAAGAGGAGGCACAGAGCAAGCGCGTCAGGGAGTGCTGCAGTGCGCAGGTGCAGCATCTTCAGGGCTTCAAGGGTGAGAGCTGGTGTGAGGAGTGTCCCCAGCTGAAGATCCTCTGTGGGGAGAGCTTCCCTGCGGAGGGCGACACAGAGAAGCAGCTTCAACTCTGTGCGGGCGCCACCAAGGAGGTCTGCAACTACTTCTCGTCTGCTATTAACCAGGACCGCAATGAGCGGGCTGCAGCCCAGAAGACGCAGGACCTTCGGTTCCAAGCCAGACTGCGTGATAAATGTACCTCCTGCAAGGAGCTCAGCAGTGTGTATAGCAGATTGGAGAGGGAGGGCATTGGCAGCATCAATGACTTCTGTGCGGCTGGAGGAGGCCTCTACCAGCTGCTGGCTGTGCTGCCCAGTGCTAAGTCCAAGCCTAAGGCCAAAGCCAAGCCTAACCCCAAACCCAAACCTGAAGTGAGCCTGACTCTCGAGGAGCAGAAGCTGGAAGTCATTGCCCCCCTGGTCTCTGTGCCTCCAGAGTTAGAGAGTGCTAGCAGCAGCAGTGAGAGTGAGCACTCCACATCCTCCTCCTCCTCCTCCTCGGAGGATAGAGAGAAGATTATTAGACTGGACCCCACAACTTACGTGGTGGAGGCAGGCACAGGCCTCTCCTTCCTAAGAGAGTAAAAGGAGGAGGGGGGGCCAATTTTTTATGTATACAACCCTTATTTTTACTGCACCCTACCTTCTAGATTTAGTAATAAAATGAGGGCGAGGGGACCCCCTCTGTCTGAAGAAAGAAAACAAGATGATTATGTCCTCCCCCCCCTCTCTAGAGGAGGAGGAAGCAGGAGTCGTGGAGGCATCCTGCCAGAGCCAGTCTTTCAAAGGCAGACAGCTGCAACGCCTCTCTGAGACACTCTACCTAACCTGGCTAGTGCTGATGAGGCGCTTCCAGCAGGAGTATTGCATCAGCTATGGAGCAAGCGCAGCCTGTCCAAGGCCTGATCCCAACTACCTCTTCCAGCAGCGGCGGGCTCTGCTGGGAGGAGACTACCAGCGAGCACTGCACAGCTGCAGCCCCGAGCGCTGTAAGCAGGTCTGCCTGCGCAAGGGGCAGCCCTTTCTCAGCCCTGTGGACAATGGGCAGCACAGCGCTAGTGGCATCATCTACGTCTGCAGTGTGACCGGCTCCGTGCATGAGTGCAAAGACAGCTGTGCCCTGGTGGTGCGTACCCGCAGTGCGGAGGGCTTCACCTGCCCAATCAGTGGGCTGGTCAAGGGCGCCGTCGTCAACTGCTGTGGGCATCGGAACCCCTCCCCAGAGGGGGAAGAGGCGGAAGAGGAGGAGGAGGAGGTCTGCGCCCTGCCACAACCACAGCGCAGACGCGACGCATCGCAGCTGGTGCGCAGCTGGCGCTCCCTGGATCTGGAGTCCAGCAGCAGGAGCAGTGTCCGAAGGAGGTGCAGCCGCGAGAGCCTCAGAAGGTCAGTGGCGATGCATCTGGGCTACGGCGGCAGCGCCCCCTCCTCCACCATCAGCCACGAGGCCGCAGTACAGTATGCTATGCTGCAGCCACCAGGGGCCGTCTGCGGCTGCAGCAAGACCACCCTCGCCAAGTGGTACAGGGAGACGCGCAGCATGTGTGGGCTGCTGAGCAGCCCGCAGTACATTCTGCGGACCATCTGTGATGCGGTGCGGGGGGCGGAGCGCACCGCCCTCGCCAACATCAATGCCTATCTGATAGGCTGTGCCCGGGAGGGGGCCCCCCCCGCCTCCAGCCTCACCATCCTCAGCCTGCATGCGCAGAGCGTGATGCCCCACATGAGCTGTCTGCTGGAGAGGGGCCTGCAGCACCCCAGCAGCAGTGACATTGAGACCTACGTGGAGCTCATCATGCGGGGTTGGGACATCCTGTGTAGTACGCCCTACGGCCTGAGCCACAGCCTGAGTTTCAGCATCAGTGCGCTGGCACTGCTGTACGCCCTGAGAGACGGTCACAGCCTGAGGGTGCAGCAGGACGCGGAGGGCTACATCTACAAGGTGCCCCCCAGGGGTGTGGGCTCCCACATGAAGGAACTCTGCATACAGATGGTGGTTCGTCAGCCCCAGCTGCAGCTAGTGGACAGTAGCTGCATTGGGCGGGTGTGCGAATGGGAGGGCCTGGGGGCGCTGCCCTCTCAGGTCAAGGCCCAGGGCATCCTGAACCACTGCTACCTCAGCCTGTTGAACATCCACAGGGTGAAGCTCAACAGCCTGGAGGTCTACAGATTGGGCTGCTGTAGCTTAGTTGCGGAGCATGTATAAAGAGGAGCCCCCCCCCCTCCTCCAGCATCACCACCCCTCCTCAGCCTAACCATGAACCAGACGCCAGCCTCACTCAACTCTGATATCATGCGGACGGAGCCCCTGCAGAATAGGGACTCCCCATGGTACGTATTTATGGTGGTGCAGCGCAAAAATGAGACAATGGGCGATATTATACAGAACCTCAATGCGCAGAAAGACGCGGAGGACATCTGCAACTCTCTCAGCGCCCTCATAGAAGTTGCACAGAAGTATAAGGAGGTGGAGGAGGAAGGGAGATCCCTCAAGACACAGCCCTGTGCAGCCCAGGAGAGCCACAGCAAGAAGCACAGGAGCAGCGGAGACCACATCAGTCTGGTCATTAGTCAGACTCCACTGCGGTATGTCCAGAGCATCAACGAACATGGGGGCGGGAAGGACTTTAAGCATAAGAGGCGCTGTCCTAGGCCAGAGGACGTTTCTGCCTCCTCCAGTAGTAGTAGCAGCAACACCCTGAGCTGCCAGAAGTTGAGCTATGTGGGTAGTCAGCAGCCCCTGAAGCGTCAGACTCGAAGACGGCACAGCAGCAAGATATTCAAGCTGGGCGTGGTGGTGGGCCCCTTCTCCACACAGACGACGGCTACCTCCTTCATGACGCTCTGGGATAGGAAGAGCCGAGGCAGCATTCCTCGAAGTGCCTGGGGCGTGGCTCTCTCTGCTCACTTTGGGAAGGAAGTATTTGCTGACCCAAATGTTATCTTCGCAGAGGACATCTTTCTACAGATTGATGAGAATGGACCAATTTCTTCTTCTTCTCCCTCCCTCCCTTCCTCCCCCCCCCTCTTTTTTGCAGACAGCCATTACCATCTCTCTTAACAGGAGAAAGAAAGAAAGAAAGAAGGGGGGGGGGAGAGAGAGAGACTCATTTGTTTTGTTTAACTACCATGAAAGATTCTTTGTCTGTCCACAGTGGAGCCGCTTCAGATTGTTTTAAGAGACAGATCTGGAGTAGTGGCCTCCCCCCCCCCCTATTTGTTGGTGTAACAATCATGGAGATAAATGTTTTTTTGCAAGACAAAAAAATACAATGTATGTCTACCGCCACCATTCTTTGCTGGAATCAGTCAGTCGGGTAGGATAACGTAGCCAGCCCAGAGCTGGCTACGTCCAACAACAGCAAGTCGAGTGCCTGCCAGCATGCGATACTCTACCACCAGCAGTCCACTGCCCAGGTCTTGTGTCTCGACCTTCTTACAGTTGTGGCAGTTTACTAGAAGTCGCTGCATGTCGCTGAGACTAGGTAGCTCCTTGCCGTGCACTTGCACCTCCATGCAGAGGGCCATCAAGGCATCTGTCACTCTCTTTAGTTCACTGTGTAGACTGCCGGTCATCAGCTGCTCCTGAAGGGCTAAATTATGGGCCCAGGGGTCGCTGTCGAGCTGTAGCCCTCGAAAATTAATGTTGCTGTACAGTAGACCTCGTGCATTGCGGGACCCGCAGGGGCTCACCGTCTCCTCCCCCTCAACATAGGTTACCCTGCCAGGGATGTGTTTAGAGCGCAGAGAGTCGCCCATTCTCTTAATGTTGTTATGGATGGCTTCACTGTCCTCTCCTTCCCCTTCTCCCTCACTGCTACTGCTGCTGTCCACATCAGGGTAGAGAGGCCATTTTCTTTGGAGCAGCGCCATCTCTCTCAAGGTGCCATCTGTCTCCTCATCACTGCTAGATTGGGCGTACATATTGTTGCTGGCTGCCTCTCCCCCCCCCCTGAGTCATAACAGCGAGTCCTTTATTCTATAAATGGTGTATTCCTCACCCCCCCCCCACAGAGGGGATGGATGCATGCAGTCAATCCCCTGACCCCAAACGGGAGAGGAGCTAAGGCTACTATGAACCAAGGCACTGTCTACGTTGCAGACCGCGGCCTGCTGCACTTTCTCTACCAGTTCAGCGGCGTCATTTTTAAGGCGCTCGGCCGCATTCCTGAGAGCCAGATCATAATTGACAGCACCTGTTACAGCTACATGAAGGAGCAAAAGTTGGAGGAGTGCAGGCGCCTGCTGGCCGAGGACCTGCCGCCTCAGCTGCATGAGTTTCAGAACATGGTGCCTGAGGAGCAGCGCGGCCTGGACATGGAGGCCAACAGGCTCTGGAAGAGCCTCAGCCTGGAGGCCTGCGGCATTCTCCACAGTCTGGTAAAAGCGCTGCTGCAGGTTGAGCCTGGGGACGGCAAGCTGGAGAATCCTCTGGATGACTTGCCCCCCCTCTCATGGTTTAAGTTTACGGAGAGCTCTCCAGTGCTGGACATCCCAGCCTGCAGGCTGAACGCCAAGCTCAGCCTTCGCAATGTGTATGCCATGGTGCAGGGCGTATTCTTTCTGAAGGCACATCCTGTGCACCAGGATATGCTGCTGGTAGCCTATCAGGACCCCGTCCACTATCTGCTGACGTATGCGGAGCATCAACTTGATCACACGGAAGAGCAGATTCGTATGGTACCCCTACCAGGAGATGCTGAGGCCTGGGCGCGTTGGTATACCAGCAGCAGTGGCTGTTTCTACAAGAGCTTTTCCACTGAGGTCCTCTACGTGGTGATGGGCTGTCTGCAGCAGAATGCAGATGTCATGAGGAGCATCAATGCAGACTACTTTGTTTAGGGTGGCTATAAGCGGAGGGCCTGCTCCACAAAAATAAAGAGGGCTCAACCATGTTTCATAAAGGCGTCACCACTCTTGAAGACACCTGAAAACA
>SDBT01013123.1_pt1 | contig 13295 bp, 22 predicted proteins | sample 2277101 | NCBI WGS metagenome assembly SDBT01 (sample SAMN10404973, study PRJNA504765) | marine sediment metagenome | isolation source: marine sediment core GS10_PC15, 103 cmbsf | place: Arctic Ocean: Southern Knipovich Ridge | collected 2010 | reverse complement strand
AAGCTCCGCCGACCGAGGTCCCCCCCTCGCCCGGCTGACTTTTTACATCCCATGGGAATTTTCAACCTGTCAACATTTCTGCCTTTAGGGAAAGCTCCGCCGACCGAGGTCCCCCCCTCGCCCAACTGACTTTTTACATCCCATGGGAATTTTTTCGACCTGTCAACATTTCTGCCTTTAGGGAAAGCTCCGCCGACCGAGGTCCCCCCCTCGCCCGACTGACTTTTTACAACCTGTCAAAAAGACTAAATATAATTAATTGACATTTTTCATATAAAATCACATGATCGAAAAATAAAATGAATTTATATCACGTTGAAGCAGATGATTCATTATTACATAGCGAATGGGATATATTTAGTGATTTCGTTGTTTGTTGTGAAACTGAACAAATTGCAAGAGAAACACATCCATCATGTGAAGCATTTAGTCTAAAAGATTGGAATGATGATAGAAATGGTAGATATTTTGATGGGTGGGTGAGCAAAAAAGATATCAATAAATTGACTGTAACATTTCTTGCAAATGCAACAACTGATGTTAAGGAAAGAGGAGTAATTTGTAGTTCATTTCACGCCGGATAAATTTTATTTTTCACCAAATACATTAAATATTACATTTTTTAATATACCATTATCATGTCCAATTCTTTCATCTTTTATTCTTAATATCCAATCTCCTTTAATATGTTCCCCCCAATAATGCACACTCATAAATTTCCAATTATAATTACTTTGTGTATCTGAATGCAATCTGGATAAATATGATATAGTTCCACTTGGAGATTCCAATGATATCACCAAATCACCTCTTCTAGAATGTTCTATATCCAGCGTTATGAAAACGTGTTCAATTTGTAAATTATATTCATCATCTCCTTCTTCTTCAATTGTAAATGAAAAACTCAAAGGATTATTTTTTGTAAATCCTTGGTTAATATTGTCAAGGATTAATGTATAAATTTTTTCTTCACCAACATGTTTAAAGTTTGGATCATTGATATAATTTAAAGCTGAAATTGGATTAATTAAACCAAACCCATAATTATGATTTACATTTAAACCTTTACCATTTATTACCCAACCTGAAGATCTTTCATCAATTTTTTTAGAAGTATAAACTAATATAGATTGAATATCTCTCCAGGTCAAATTTGAATTTACTTGTAATAATAATGCAATTATACCAGAAGCAAAAGGAGCTGAAGAACTTGTACCACCAAATCCATAAGTACATTCTGTTCTACTTGAACCCATATAACCAATTAAATCGGTTGTTGTAATCCCCCAATTTGCACCAGAAGAAGGTACGGTAACCAAAATTGAAGCTCCTTCTTCAGAATACCAAGAAATTTCACCTAAATGATTCATTGCAGATACAGCAATAGTTTCTCTCATACTTGCCCAACCATCATAATTTGTATTATCTTTTTGTCTTCTACCATTACCTGCAGCCCAAACATAAATATTCCCTTTTCCATTACGACCGAAATTCACACCATTTTTAATTGCATTTTCAGATAACCAACCTGGACCCTTTTTATGTAAACTATCATCTTTAGGTCCCCATGAATTTGAATATATATCAATTTCGTTCATATGAAATTGTAATGCTGATGCAGCTTGATAATCATAAAACCCTTTAGATATTAATCTAATCCCTGCAATTGAAGCTCTAGGTGCAATCCCAACACCACAATTAGAATTATCTCTAGCTGCAGCTACACCTGCACAACATGTACCATGTGCATCAGAAACTAAAGTTGGTGAAGGATCAGAATCATTATCATTAAAATCCCATGACAAACTTGAATTATAATTTGGAAATATGTCTGGATGTATAAATTCCAAACCATCATCAATAAACGCAATTGTAACCCCAGCACCATTTATACCTTTTGACCAAATTTCCGATTCTATTTCACCTTCGGTTACTAAATCAATATGCCATTGATGAATGTAAAGTGGATCTTTTGGATGTGGTAAATTACGTTTATAATGAAATTCCAATTCTTGTTTTTCTATACGTTTGATTTTTGAATTGATTTTTTGAATTGGCTCACCTTCAAATAAATAATAAGGTTTTAAATTATCAATTTTTGATGCAAATATAATTTCATGTTCATTTGCTATCATATTTGGATCTATTTCCGAATCTATTAATTCAATTACATATTTGGGATTTTTGTTTTCTTCATATTGATTTTTAAAATGTTCTTGATTACGTAATACTTCCCATGATTGTACACCTAAAATAAACAAATAAAGAAGAGACAACGACAACAGTTTAAACATTATGTTTATACAATAAATATATTTATTTTAATTCGTTATAGGATAAACAATTTTTTAATTTACTCTGTTTTCTTTTGTTTATAATTACGATCTGGTGGATAACCACCCAAACCACTATATTTACTAAATTTTTCTTCTTGTTGTTTAATACCTAACCAACGTCCAAAAAAATAACATAATATAAAATAACCTAAAACAACTACAATAAATAATGTTTGTAATCTTTCTGCCACCGATCTCATAATACCACCACATAATCCAATATTACATAAATGCCAACTATCTAATACTGCATAAGTAGCTCCCTTATCCGGTGTAGTTTCTAATAATATTCTATTTTCTTCACATTGTTTCCACATGTCATATTTTTCTTTTTGTGCAGGGTTACTACAAATCTCTAAATGTAAAGCATCTGCAGCTGTTTTTTTCGAAAATAATTCATTATATTTTAATGTATAAGTACGATAACCCATAAAGGAAGTATAAATTCCTGAAAATATCATAATAACTAATATAACATAACAACAAGTAATCGTGTTAGACATTTTATAAGTGTATATTAATAATGGAATGGAATTGTAAAATAATTAAACAAGAAAGTAAATTCCTAATAAAATTAAAATCTATTGAATTAACGAAAATTGAAAAGAATTTAAAACTTTTTTTTCGGGATACGAGTTCTGATAATGAATGGAATATTAGTGAGTTTTGTTTTATCAATTTTGAATTAGATAATACTCTCGTGATTCAAGTTGATTGTAAGAAATATGTAAATGAAAATAATGATAATGTTTATTATTATCAATTTCCAAAAATAGAAGGTTCGGTTATAATTAATTTATCAGAAAAAAAATTACAATTAATCATGAATTATAAAGATTTTCAAACAATTTGTGGAAATGATTTAAAATATGATATTGGAACCTCCTGGTTCTCCACTACAAATAATTAAGGCCATTGGGGAGCCAATTTCATAGATATCATCGAATGTGAAAGGTAAAGCATTATAATCATAGTTTTTTTGAATTTTTGAAGTTAATTCTTGAATTAATAAACCTCTAGCTTCTAGTTCATTTTCTGCAATTACTATACTAACACCTTTATGTGGTGATAAACTATAATGATCCACACAAACATATAAACCTAACTGATTCAAATTAAATTTTTGAAGTACTTGTGTTTGGGTTCCTATTTCATTTGATTTTAAAAAAGATCCTGATAAACAATATGCAGCTTTTTGATTTAAATCAAAAGATACTAATTTATAACTTTTTTTAGAAAAAGGTTTAAAACTATGCTGGGTTAATTGAATATCTAAAAGCATACATGCTTGTTTATCATTTGATGAAATAATAATTGATGATGGATTTGTACCACCTTTACTATCATGATTTTTACAAATATAAAGTTTAAGTTCACCAATTTCAAAATTTTCATTTGTTTCACTATTCAATAAATAATCAAATTTCTCCTCTTCTTGAATTTTTGGTACAAACATTTCAATATTTTCTGGTATTTCAATACCATCATCTTCGTTTCCTTCTTCCATTATTTCAGTCATTTCTACTACTGGGGGTGTATCTTGAACAGGTGGTTCAAGAACAATTGATTTTTCTTTTTTTTTAGTCACAGCTTTTCTTTGTGCTTTTACTGGTTTTTTTCTTTCGGTTGGTGGTTTTCTTGTGCTCATTTTTTTCTTCTGAAATATATATAAAAATAAACTTCCCAAGTCGTACGACTTTACGTCAAAAATGTCAAATATTTTTATTATTTCAAAAACTGAAAACATATACGCAACGCAAACACTTAACATCCACTACCAAAATTTTTAATATTTTATTGCAAAAATGTTTATCAAGCAGATACGAGGGTGTTATGAAGATACCAATGATTTAACTGTAACGAAGGAAGAAGAATATTTCCGTTTAATTTTACTTCCAAAAATTATAGAACATGCACACGAAGGATTTGGTTTTATAGTACTGAAAATAAAACCCCTTATCGAGAAAATGAAATATCATGTTAAAAATCCACGGATTAAGAATTTAGTATATTTACTTTACAAAAATGGATTAAAAGTTTTAAAAGATCGAAACGTTCGAACCATGGTAATTACCATGAATATTTATTGGGACGACAATATTTATAATGATACTGTAAAAAATGACCGTTATAAAGTATGGAATTATTTCGATAAAAACACACACACTTTATCTAAGGTTAAATTAAAACTTTGTTATGAAGGTACCAATGATTATTTTGAGATCATTCATGTTGACCTGTACGATACTTTGGCTGAAATAAAAATGAAAATCAAAAGTCGCGATTTTGATTTTCAAGAAGTTAAATCCATTTACAACAATTTCGATGATTATTATTTAGTTGATTCAAATACTTTATTAGAAGAAAATGTAAGCCAAAAAATGACATTAAGTGCTAAAATTGTAGTTTAAATTATGTTTTTTTAACGTATTAAATAAATTTATATAAAATTTATATAAAAAATTTTTTTAGACTTTTCATTTCGTACGATTTTACGTCAAAAATGTCAATATTTTTATTGTTTCAAAAACTGAAAACATATACACGGCGTAAACATTTATCATCCAAATAGAATGGCGGAAACCGAAAGTGAAATCCCGGATTGGATTGAATTGGAGGAAAAACACTCTGGATATTTATTCACCGGGACATTTATTCATTTTGCTCAATTATACCCCGGCGATACTGGGTTTGAAATGATAATTGAACAGCTACTGTTTAAATATAATTTAGCTACCGTCGTACCAGTTGAAGATAATTTTGCATCCGGATGGGATTCAAAGAGAATTTGCTGTCAATTCATGATTGAAAAATGGCAAACACCAGATATAAAAATTAGTATTGTTCCGCGATCAGATTTGAATTATGACGAAAATTATCTCGTAAGAAAACTTGAAGATTGGTTTATTATATATCTTAAAGAACTTTCAAAAAAAATCGATTTTGATAAATAAATTCAATTCAATGTCTAAAGATGTATATTTCCAATAATTTTTAGACTTCCCAAGTCGTACGACTTTACGTCAAAAATGTCAATATTTTTATTGTTTCAAAAATTGAAAACACAAACACGACATAAACATTTATCATCCAAACAGAATGGTGGAAACTGAAAGTGAAATCCCGGATTGGATTGAATTAAAGCAAACTGATGGTTCCCAATCTTGCTCTACGACATTTATTAATTTTGATCAACTATCCCCCGGTGATACCAATTTTCGAATGACACTACGACCATTAGAAGGACGCGGTTACTCTGTCTATTATGAAGCTAGAATCACTCCAACTAAAGATAATTTGGCATGTGGATGGAATTCAAAGGAAATTTGTTGTAGATTCATGATTGAAAAATGGGAAACACCAGAAGTGAAAATTAATCTTCTTCCGCGAGCGGATATCAAATATGAAGAGAATCATTTCTTAAGAAAACTCGAAGATTGGTTTATTATATATCTTACAGAACTTCTTTCAAAAAAGGTTGATTTTGAAAAATTATTCGAACATGAATTATCCCAGGGTCAGTTAGACCTTATTATAAAACATGATCCAAAACATGATCCAGAATTTATATAAAATTTACATATACACTAGTTGTTCTTGTTAATGATTTTTCAGGATATTCAATAATTTTAATATCTCCAATAAATTCAGGATTTTGATTTTCATCCCAATAATTAAATAGTTCTAATTCTTCTCCTATTATTGGAAATGTTACAATTTCATCATTTGTATAATGTTTAAATTGTGAATCTCTATTTTTCCTTGTCATTGTTAAATAAACCCAAAGTAAACTATAATGGATTAGATGAAATTTAAATTACCTTCCAGTTCTACCTTCTTGTTTAAAACCTTTAGTTATCCAATGATTTTCATCAATATATCCATAAAGTCTTCCATATTTATCTTCATAAATAGGGTCATGAAAATTAGAAATTAAATTATCAATTTCAGACTTATTTGGGAACGAACGTTTTGTATTATTATAAGTCATGGACGTACCAGATCAAATATCAGATAATTTTCAATATTCATCTGATTCAACACAAAGTATATTATTTCTATTTTAATAATTTTTCTTAGGTAAAGAAGTTGTATATCTTTCAAATGAAAAATTTGCATATACTCTTCAAGTATCTCCAGATATAATACGTCAAAATGAAGCTAAAGACATTAAAAAAAAATATCAAAATAAAAGTTTAGGAAATATTTATAATGAATTAAAGCTTGATTATCCTGAAAAACGTCCATATACGAAAAAAGAAAGTGAAGATGTAGAGCAACATATTGAAGAACAATTAAATAGAATATCTATTCTTGATGCAAATTTACAAATGGAAACATTGACAAACAATTTCAAAATTCCAACAGCAAATCTTAATAATTTTCGTAAACCAAAAAACATTAATGAATTACCTAAAGGTATTGAAATGAAAAATCCTTTTTTTTTAATTGGTAATGAATTGATAAAGTTGATTGAAAATCATTTATATATTAAAGAGGTTATTCTTCAATTCACACCTTATCTGTTTACAGAATATATATTTAAAAGTCATGAATTTTCATTTTTAGTTGAAGAATCAGGTATGGATCTGGTTCAAACTAGTATTAATGAAGATGGAAGTGTATCTATTGAATGTTCATTTAAAGAAAAAAATATGATTGAAGAACAAGATAATGAAAATTTCATTGATTTACAAGAAGCATCTAATAATATAATTGCTACAATAGAGGATTGCATACGCACACAATTTTATTTTAAAATTAATAATTTGGAAGCTTTAAAAAAAAACATTAAAGATGTAAATGATTTTGATTTAAGATTAATTTGCTTCTTCTTCTGTACTGCTTTTTAAAAAGTAATTTGCTCTATTTCTGTTTCAGTAAAATTTTCTTTTAATAAATTTATTAATGTTGGTGCAAAATATGAAGATTTGGGATTAGTTAATATGCCTGAAATTCTAATTTCATAATTACGTTCCAAAGCAATTTCAATACATCTTTCACATTTAGATTTCCATCCTCTACCAGATTTACAATAACTTTGAATTTCTTTAGCAGAAAAATTCTTGATTGGAGGTAAAAAAAAATAAAGTAAAAGTTCGCTTTGTGTACTAGAAATTAACCTTCAAATAAAGACTTACTTTTTAATATTTTTTTCTATTATTCTATGATGTACATCTTTATTACATCCAATATCAGCTTGCGCATTGTGTTCTCCATTACGTTTAGAAAATGCATATATTTTTAACCAACTATTCTTGACATACCAATTAGGGAAATCATCTTCAATACCTAAAATATCCCATTTTGCAAAGTAATTAATTGTATTAGGGAAACGTTTATATAAATATAAACTGAATTTATCTGTTTCCATATTTTACACAATATTATATGTATTTGGAAAAAACTTTTAATACAAAATTTTTAAAAAAATTTTTAATTTATTTAAATTTGCAAGTTGCAAAGTGCATTTGGGAATTCTTTTATTTCATTAGGTCTATTTTTCATTTTCACCATTGGACAGCATCCAATAACAATTTCATCATAATCATTAATTTCCATTTGACATTCTTGAATTATTTCCCAACAATAATTATTTCCACAACCATTACATTTATAATTAGCTGGTAAATTACAAGGTGAACTAACGTGAAGTGCACAAACAGATTGACTCATTTTAATTTTTATTCAAATTTTATTTATGTAAATGTCACTTTTATATTTTGCGATATATATATCGATATTATATATCGATATTTATATAGTCAGTCAGTGTTGTTTACTCTAAAATTCCCCTTAAATGATAAAATTATCTAAAAAAGATGTGGATGAAATTGATAAAATCAACACATCAGAAAAAATTATAAACATTTTTTACAAAGATGTTTATCCTCAATTTAAAAGTGATGCGACACCTAACTCAATATTGCTGATTTGGAAATCTAGCAAAGATTTTCTTAATCGATTAAATGGTGATATAAATATAAAACCTTTTGTGAAAGAAAGCAATCTTGAAGAAATAAAAAATTTGTATCCCAAATCAAAGGGTCCCAGTGTAATCGAAACTACACCCGGATCTATTGCTATTGCTTCAGTTATATTTACAGGTAATCCTACTGGTAATAGGATCACTTTTGATACGATGAGTCTCACCATTCTTAAAATTTAAATAATTTAAAAACGTTTGTTGAACCATATAAATTTTATTTCACAATAAAAAATGTAAAATTCAATTAATATTTTAATGTATAATATTATATGTATTTGGAAAAAATTTTTTAATTTATTTAAATTTGCAAGTTGCAAAGTGCATTTTGGAATTCTTTTATTTCATTAGGTCTATTTTTCATTTTCACCATTGGACAGCAGCATCCAATAACAATTTCATCATAATCATTAATTTTCATTTGACATTCTTGAATTATTGCCCAACAATAATTATTTCCACATCCATTACATTTATAATTAGCTGGTAAATTACAAGGTGAACTAACGTGAAGTGCACAAACAGATTGACTCATTTTATTTTGATTTTTAAATTTTATTTATATTAAATGTCAAAAATGTAAATTTTATTTATACAAAAAATATAACCTTCATCCTTCATAACTTAAATCATATAAACATTTTTCGCAAAGTGATGGATCAACCCCGCAATCAGTGTCCAGTGTGTGGGGGATTTGAACACTTGAAATGTTGTTCAAAGTGTAACATTATGTTTTATTGTTCAATAGTTTGTCAAAAAACAGGTAATAATTTCAATATTTTTTAATTCATTTCATAGATTGGTATAATTATATTTTATTTATACAATAGGAAATCACACAAACCAAACTGTAAAAAAGTTATTTATCCACTCCCCGATTACATTCCCTCTTTGAGAGTTGATAAAATAAGAAATTCCAACCTAAATTATGAAGATTATTTAGAACTTGCAAAAAATGATCACGCATACGCCCAATATGCTCTTGGTTGTTGTTATATTGAGGGAATTAAAGGTGCTCCAAAAAACTATCAAAAAGCATTTGATTGGTTTGAACAGTCTGGGAAACAAGGCGATATGATGGCACAAATTGTAATTCTTTATTAAATGTAATTTAATAGGCTCTTGGTTTGATGTACTATTTTGGAGATCATGTGAAACGAAATTATAAAAAAGCATCGTATTGGTATGAACTATCAGCTAAACAAAATGACCTTAATTCACAATTCACTCTTGGTATGATGTATGAGAGAGGGGAAGGTGTAGAACAAAACTATAAACAATCGTTTTATTGGTATGAACTAGCAGCTAAACAAGGGTTTCCAGAATCGCAAGCTAGCCTTCATACGAACGCGCTGTCCGCAATTGCTTCTTTATATCAAAAAGGTCAAGGTGTAGCACGAAACTATCAAAAAGCATTTTATTTTGCTAAATTATCAGCTGAACAACATTGTGAAATAGCACAATTCATTCTTGGAGATTTGTATTATTATGGACAAGGTGTTGAGCAAAACTTTAAACAATCCTTTTATTGGTACGAACTGGCAGCTAAACAAGGTGACTCAAGGGCGCAATGCAATGTTGCTGCTGCGTATATTCTGGGACGAGGTGTAGAACGAAATCGTGAACAAGCATCTTATTGGTATGATTTAGCAAAAAATGAACTGTAATAATTTTTATCACAATAAAAAAATGTAAAATTCAATTAATATTTTAATGTATAATGTGAAATTCAAATATGTGATTAATTGTAGAGTGGTATTGGTCTAGAAGACTAGCACTGCCCCTGCGCAAGGATGACAAATTACTAACATTTTTTTTTTACAATTAAACTCTTAATTGCTGGAGTTTTAAATGGAGATTTATTCGTGAATCTACCAATAAACACACTCTTAGGGGCGTAAATGCAGATGTATTATTCATTGATGAAGCAGCTTATGTTAATCTCGGTATTGTACACGAAGTTATTATACCTATATTTGGAATGAAAAAGGCAGTATTGATTATGCTTTCATCTCCTGGTGATAGTAATAATTTTTATACAAAACTTGGCAATTTAAAACATCCTATAACGAGTAAATAAATCTTTTAGTATTTACCCTTCTTAAGAACAACCACTATTGGTTAAATTGGAATTATCTATTGCATGTGAGAAATGTAAATCAAGAGGAAGAGCAGAAGAATGTGAACATAATAAAAAATATCTTCCTTCATGGAAAAGGTTAAATTCCATGAAATAAAATTTAACAGTGCTGAAAAACTTGAAATCATCAAGAATGTACAAAATGATTTATTGGATGTGTATAAAAGAGAATCACTGTAAGTTTTTCTTTTTAATAATTAAATATAAAGTGGATATTCAGCTGATGATGAAGGGTCGATAATAGAAAATGTATTGATTGATCAATTTAAAGAAAAACCTGAATGGGATTGGTTGGAAGAAACACCTCCAAAATTCATTATGCTCGCTTGTGATCCAAACGCAGGAGGTCCGAATGAAATGGCAATTGTTGCTATGATAAATTCATATGGTCGTAGAGTGGTAAGTATAAAATTTATTTTTTGTTTATGAGAATTGGAGAAAATTTATTTTTTTGATAATTTTGAATCATACTTCCTTCTACGTAAATCAATTTCTTCTGAAACACGTCCATCAATTGGTATACCAACAATTTTTTGAAAAGTTTCTCTTACTTCTCTATCAAAATATTGAATTGCTTTATAAGTTGGCTTATCTTGAAAATTTATTTCAGAATTTTCAGAGGTTTGCGAAAGAAACGCTTCACATAATTTGGGAAGATGATTTGATACAAATGTATCAAATTTTTTATTATTTGCTAATGGTGGTGGATGTATAGACTTATTTTCATTACCATTACGAAAATAATTTAAAAAAGGTGGAAAATGAACTAAGTGAAAAAAGAAAAAAACATATTTTAAACTTAAAAATTTTGAATCATCTAAATCCACCAAATTATCTAATACCCATAATTCATTATCAGTTAAGCCACCTTGTTCTTGTGTTTTTTCACCAAAAATATTTTTAATATTTTGAATCAATGGTTCTAAAAAATTACGTCTTAAATTTTCATTAGATGAAGTTGTAAAATTATTAATTATACAACTTGTTTTTCTCCATTCTGTTAATTCATCATAATCATTTGATTGACTCATATTTTTTTTTTAGATTGTTGGAATGGTAGGATATGCTAGTTCAAGTAATTAAAATTTCTTTATGTCTTTATTAAAAATAGAATCGCCTGAAATATTGACATTGATGGATGATTTTGTATGTTCGCTTAAAAAACATCCATTCTTAAAAAATGCACCTATCGTTTTTGTACCAGAAAGAATTACAGGAAATGAATCAGGTCATCTTTATGAAAGAATTAAATCATACAAGTAAGTAGATTTACAGAAGTGAAATTTTTTTTTAATAAATAGAAATATCATTCCAGTATTACAGAAAGATGAAGAAAAAGATCCAGGATGGTGGACTACAAATGATGATAAACGACAATGGATTTATGGTTTACGTAAACAAATGGAACAAGGTAAATTTAGGAATTTAATTTCAACAATAGAATCTGTTTTTTTCATGAAGGGACTTATTTGTGTAAATCGTTACTCAAAAGATCCGAATTTAGTAGAAAATACAAAAAAGAAATTAATTGATCAAATGAAAAAATATAGAATGATACCTACTAGGAGTGGTAATAAAGTAAATATTATAATTTTTTAAATTATTAGATGACAGCCACTGGTAAAACTGATCCTTCGGGAAAAATGATACCGGGTCAAAATGATGATCTTATATTTACAGCTTCTATGTGTAATGGAATGATTGATTTATTCTATAATAAGACATTACCTATAAACAGAGAAGCTTTTAAATAAATACATTTTCCCAAGGGATGTAAAAAGTCAGTCGGGCGAGGGGGGGGCCTCGGTCGGCGGAGCTTTCCCTAAAGGCAGAAATGTTGACAGGTTGAAAATATTTTCCCATGGGTTGGTAAAAAAAATAAACTTTGATTTAATGAAAAAAAATAAATTATGGATGATAATCAAGTAATTCACAAAGAATTGGCATTAAATTTGTAATTTCTTGAATATTTTCACCATTCATTTTCGCTTTAAAACAATATTGAAGAAGATCTCCTAATTCCTGTCTTGCATCTTCAAGAGTATTTCTTCCATCTTTTGTCATTAAATGTTGACCATATTTTTTGTATCCAAATTCATCTCTTTGTGTAATAAGTTCTTTTGTAATTTCTCTAAATCATAACACGTTTTTAAATTACCTTTTATGATTTGGAATATGATTTAATCCATCAATCCAATTTTTGAGAGCGATAGGGACTATTTCCCCTTCTTTGATAGGTGAAGGTTCGGGGGTTGACATAAATGATAGTTTAACAATGATAAATTATACAGGAACAATATATAAAAAATGAATTAAATTTATTAGACAGAAGTTAAAATCAAATTTTCTTGTCCAAATCTTTTAGCAACATATTGGACATGTCTTGGTTGAATTGTAACACCACTTTTAGAATAAGTAACTGCAGCAGCACAATCTTCAAAAATTCTGGTTAAAAGTCTTTCAGTAAATCGATTTAAAAAACTATTAACACCTTCTACAGTTTTTTCAGTTTTTTTATCGAAACGATCATTCCAAGATCCTCTATGTCCCATATTGAGCATATTAAGTCTTTTTAAAACAGGAGTTGTAAGTTTTACTGATTTTTCTTTTTGAAATCTTTTCGGAACAAATATTTTCTTGGTTGATTCAACATTACTAGTGGATTGTTTGGTTTTTTTTTTAGTTGGAGCATTTGATTTTTCCTTTGGTTGTTTTCCAAGCTTCTTTACATTGGGATTTTGGTGCACGGCTTTTGGCATGTTTTATTATTTCAAATGTCATTGTAATTGAAAAAATTGAATTGTTCATTAAAATTTATTTTTAAAATTAAAAT
>SDBT01013122.1_pt1 | contig 13296 bp, 14 predicted proteins | sample 2277101 | NCBI WGS metagenome assembly SDBT01 (sample SAMN10404973, study PRJNA504765) | marine sediment metagenome | isolation source: marine sediment core GS10_PC15, 103 cmbsf | place: Arctic Ocean: Southern Knipovich Ridge | collected 2010 | reverse complement strand
GAGGTTTGATTGACCAACAGCTATTAGATTGGATTGAGAAACGCAAACGCCTCATCACTGAATTAATGATTGCTGAAGATGTTGTCCAGTTTGGGAAGATCGTTCTAAAATATCAGGATGGAAATTACCTGGATATGGATCTGCATCCAACCATGAAAATAGCAGAAATAAAAAAGGGTTGACAAATAAGCTGGAAGGTATATTATATAAGTATTATTGATCGGTTTTGAGCTGGCTGAGTAAATCAGAGGCGCTTGATCGGTCAAACATAACAACTCGCTAATAAGGCGGGCTAATTATGTTTGATCGGTTTGGCGCCTTTTTTTGTGCCCTGGGAAGGGAACTATATTGTGAATAAACGCAAGGGTCTTACAATCCGGGAATATAGATTTCTTAAAGGCTATATTGAAACCGGAGATATTGGCCCATCATATCATGCAGTATATCCAAAGATAACCAAAAAAAGTGCCCATGAATTAGGTTCCCGAATGCTTAAACGCATAAAAAAAAAATCGACTGGGAAGAGCTGCTTGACTCATGCGACCTTGGCGAAACCAGGTTGCTATATGAGCTCAATCGCAAACTGGCTGCGAAGGTCAAGAAATATTATCTGGATAAATCTCTGGGCGACCACGAGGACAATGCAACGCAAATGCGGGCGGTTGAATTACTGGCCGATCTGTTGGGCGTTAAAAAGCAGGAGGTAAAAATAATTGGGGAGATTACGACTCATAATGAGCTTGATCTTAGCGTGCTTTCTAATGACGAACTCGACGAACTTGAGCGCATTACAGAAAAAGCCTGTAACTTCTCCCAAGATTAAGAAGCACCGAATACGGGCTTCTTTTGAATCTGTCCGGGAGGAACAGGCACGTCGGCATCATCTCCGCTTCATGCAGTATTGCTGGCAAAAGGAAACACCTTTTATTATTGGTTGTCATACTCGTATTATTTGCGAAAAAATAGACAATGCCATTCAGCAATACAGAATTGGACAATCTTCATTCTTAATCCTCAAGGTTCCTTTTCGTCATGGTAAATCTGACATAGCTTCCAGATATCTCCCCCCTCATTTTCTTGGTCTTTTCCCGGATGAGGAAGTTTTGCTAATAACTTATTCGGCTGGTCTTGCGCATGATTTTTCTCGGTTTGCCCGAACCCTTGTGCGAGCAGATCAATATAAAGCTATTTTTTCCAAAATTAATTTAGATCGAGATGCAGCGGCCGTGCAGCATTGGCAGCTGGCTGATCGGATGGGTGCTATGAATGCGGCAGGCCTCGGCGGAATTATGACCGGGCGCGGATATTCTCTCGGGATCCTCGACGACTATCACAAAAATAGACAGGAAGCAGAATCCGCAACAATACGAGAACGCAACTGGGATTCATTCACTAATGATTTTCTTACCAGGCGCTCTCCAGTGTCCATTACTATCATTCTGGCTACGCCCTGGCATGTTGATGACATAATAGGGCGGGCAGAGAAGGCAATGAAAGCGGATCCGGATTTTCCAACTTTTGAACTAATCACATTTCCAGCTATGGATGATGAGTATCCGTCTGGCTATCTTTTCTCTGAACGTTTTCCGGACAACTGGTATCGAAGTCAAGCAGCTGCTCTTGGAACTTATGGCACAGCAAGCCTGCTTCAGTGCAATCCTGTTTCAAGGAGCGGAAACATTTTGAAGACCGACAAAGTGAAAATCCACGAGATTGAGGATCTACCCCCCGGCCTCCGGTGGGCGCGGGCTTGGGACTTAGCTTCTACGGAAAAACAGCTTGTCAAAGAGGATCCGGATTACACGGTTGGGATGTTACTAGCAATCGAATGGCGGTTACCTCCGGAAGAACTTAATATCGGAGAGAAGATTCCCCATTTGTGGATTAGAGATGTAATGCGTGGTCGTTGGGCAGCTCCTGAGAGAGATCGCAGGATTATCCAAATTGCAAAGATCGATGGTCCCGGGGTACGGGTCGGCACGGAAAGTGTGGCTGGTTATAAAGACACTTATGAGCGTTTAGCTGAAATTTTAAAAGGTATTCGATCTGTTGCAAAAATAACTCCGCCGGCTGATTTGTTGATTCGGGTAAATCCGCTAGAACCCATATTCGAAGCCGGGAATGTACATCTTCTCCGTGGCGACTGGAATCAAACTCTTCTGCAGGAAATTGGAGAATATAATTCAGGGTCTCATGATGATCAGGTTGCCGCCATGGTGACAGGCTGGGAGATGATCGGAACGCTCGCTGGCTTCCTTGGTAAGCAGGTTACCAAGAGAAAACCCATTACTGCAGGCTATAGGGATATGAAGTTCTAATGGCAAGAACAAGAAAGAAGCTAATTTTCAAAGCCGGCCCTTTAGAACTGAGTAAAAGAATTCAACTCACTGAAAAGCGAACACCCGCTAAGGCTGCACCTGTACAGCTCGCAACGCAAGAACCAAAAAAACCAAGAATGAAAAACGGGCAAGGTGTTGTAATTGGCGTAACTGGAAATACCGGCTATTACGGCTATCCGGATACGGGAGAATATCTAACCAAACTCGATGGATTTGCCGGCCGCACGATATATGATGAGATGCGGCGCAGTGATGCGCAAGTACAGGCAACGCTCAGGGCAATCACGTTACCAATACGAAGAGCAATCTACAACATCGAATCAGCAAGTGATGATAGTAAGGATGTAGAGATTGCAGAGATTTTAGAAAAACGTCTCCTGTATGATATGACAATGACCTGGGACGATACATTGCGCCACGCCCTTTTGATGCTTCCTTTCGGTTTTTCAATATTGGAGAAAGTCTGGGAAATAGCGGATGGCTTTATTATGCCCAGGAAGCTTGACCCGCGATTACCACAATCCGTTACAGGGTGGAAATACAATAAAGAAAAGCGCCGGCTTGTAGGTCCCACCCAGGTAGATACAGATGGAAATATCATAGAACTGCCCATTGAAAAGATTCTTGTTTTTACATCCGACAAAGAAGGCGATAACTGGGAGGGGATCCCCATTTTACGGTCTGCCTATAAGCCTTGGTATATCAAAAGTGATCTGGAAAAAATCAATGCTATCAAGCACGATCGACATGGCGTAGGAGTACCGGATATTACAGTACCCCCAGGTATCAATCCTGGATCGGCAGAATGGGAGGCTGCAGAAGACCTTGGCGAAAGCATCCGGGCCATGGAAAAAGGGTACATCGTGCATTCCGCTGATTACGCGGTGAATATTCTGGGCAGTGGTTCCGACGCCAAGGGCACCGATGCCCTTCCCTCAATCAAATATTATGATGAGATGATCGCCAAGTCCATGCTGGCTATGTTTATCAATCTCGGCACAACCGAAACTGGCAGCCGGGCATTAGGCGGATCATTCATCAAGGTGTTTCTAGATTCTGTGCAAGCCTGTGCGGATTATATCGCTGAAGTGATTTCCCGGTTTTTGATTAAAGAATGGGTTAATTATAATTGGACTGTAAAGGAATATCCGGCGCTCAAAGTATCCAGAATAGAAAAGCTCGATCCTACAGTGCTTGCCCAACTAAAAAAGGCCGGTGTCATCACGGCTGATATTGGAATTGAGAATGCAGTTCGGAAAGAGTTGCACCTGCCGGAGAAACAAGAAGAAGAAGTTGAAGAGATCGTTGAACCTTCAGAGATAGAGGAAGAGGAAGAATTATCCGAACATAAGCAAGGCTTGAAATTTGCCGACCGTGATTATACCGAAGAAGAAGAGCTCGCCGATATACCGATGATCGAATTCCGTCTTGATAATGCTAAAAAAAGCCTTGAGCAGGAAATATTGGAATTACGGGATAACCAGCTGAATGATATGGTAATGCAGCTTATCGCAGGTAAGAAAATCCAGGACGTCCGGATAATCTTAAAAAAGGATATGTACTCGCTGCTTATCAAAGAATTTAAGCGACAAGTCAAGCAGGGTCGAAAAGAAGTTGCAGAGGAAATCCATAATCAAATCGGAAAAGCCGCTGATCAATTTGCGGATGCGCCTATCGATTATGACGAATATCTTGAATTGATTGGTGAACAATTGTCTATCGATATAGAGGGCGCTGGCAACAAATTAAAATCAATGTTAGCCGGACTTGTACTGGAATATAAAAAGCTCGGCCTCAGAGGTGATGCACTCCGTGAAAAAGTGCTAGAAAAAGCACCTGGAAAAATATCTGATATAACTTGGAAGGATTTGGCCTCTGGGGTAGTAAATCAGGGATGGGGTGCCGGCAGGGATCTTGAATCTCAGAAATATGAAGATCAAATAGATTATGTCTATCGTTCAGCAATACTTGATGGATATGTCTGTGCTGTATGTCGGGGAAAAGACGGCGATCATCATGAAATTAATGACAGAAATTATATTGCACCTGACCCTGAATGCGAAGGCACTGAAAAGAGATGTCGGTGCATGAACATATTTGTAATGAAAAGCGAGAGTGCGAGTGAAGAGGAATACGATGCTTTTAAATAATATCAAGAAATCAAACCATCTCGCTATCATCGGTCTTGCGCCCAGAACAATGCGCCTGGCGTCGACAGATTCTAATATTGACAAATGGACTATGAACCGGGGCGTTTGTGAAGTACCTCAAGCAGATGTGATATTTGAACTGCATCCTTTTGGTGAACTTAGCGAGGCGCATTTAATAAGCCTTAATGAAAAAAATGTACCAATCTTCATGCACGATAAACATCCGGAAGTTGAACGCTCGCTCCGTTTCCCCATTGAAGATATCGCCAAGAACTTTGGCCCCTGGTTTCAAAGCAGCATCTCATATCTGATTGCTTTCGCGATCATGCTTGGATATAAAAAGCTTTCTCTCTACGGTATCGATATGGAATCAAATCATTATTACCGGAATCAAAAACCGAATGTAATGTATTACATCGGGTTGGCTACCGGTGCGGGAATGCGAGTTTATATTCCTGAAGAAGCTGAACTCATGAAACCCGAATTATATTCCTATTCATTATGTGAAATTTTAAAGGAGGCTATCGATGCCGTGGCAAATTAAAGATGTAGACAAATTCAAAAAGGGCCTTACGGATAAAGAAAAAGAAAAATGGGTCAAGATTGCGAACAAGACTCTTGATCAATGTCTTAAGAAAAAAGGCAATAAAATAGAATGTGAGGCCTCAGCCATAAAAATAGCAAACGGCCAATTTTCAGAAGACAAAAAACACAAAGGATTTTCTCTCACGCTCCAAGAGGCAGAATTAACTACTGAATATCAGATGATCCTACCGATCGGGGTTTTTTATTCTGCATGGTACGGCGAGATCATAATCACCCAAGCATTTTGTGAGGCTCTTGTTGAAAACTGGAAAAGGAAGGTTCTGGGCGAACGGCAACCCTTTATAGATACCGAACATGACCGTGGAAAGGCGAATGGCTGGATCATCGATCTAAAAGCTCAGGAAGACGGTATATATGCAAAAATCGACTGGACTGAAATGGGCAAAGAAAATATTGAGAAAGGTTATTTTAAATATTTTTCTGCTGACTTTGGCGAAATTACTGACATTGATACCGGCGAACCAGTCTGGCCGGTTCTGATTGCAGTTGCATTAACAAATGTGCCGGTAATGAACAATATGGAACCGGCACATTTATCTGATGGAAAACACTCTGCGCATAGCGACGGAGATAAAAATAATTCAGGAGGGGAACTAAAGATGAAAACTTTTGAAGAAGTTCTCCAAGCTCTTAAAGAGCTTACGCTCAGTGATGAGCAGAAGCAGCAACTTGTTAAGACTGCTGAAATTAAAATGTCCGACCCGAAGGCGGATACGGACACGAAACCTGATCCGGAAAAGCTGCAGCTGGCTGAAAAAGTCCAGTTGCAGACCGAACAACTCAAGCTTGTTCTCGACGAAAACAAATCCCTTTCTAAGGAATTGACTGACCGTAAAGCGGCGGATCTTACCAAGAAGAAAGGAGAGGTGATCGAGAAGGCGCTTTCCGAGGGAAAGATTCTCCCCAAAAACAAGGATAAATGGGAGGCAATGTTTGAGAAAGACCCCGAAGGGACTGAAAGCCTACTCAGCGAGAAAGGCAAAGAGATTGACCTTTCCGAAAAGGGAGACGGTTCCGGCGGCGGAGAAGGCGGAGATGAGGATCTTCAACTTTCGGATAAAGAAGTCCTTAAAAACATGGGCTTCACGGATAAACAAATTGAGGGAGGTGACAAATAATGGCACTTGCAGCTGATTTAATTGTTGAAGTAATGTTCCCGAATGTTGGGTGTATTATCCCTGCTAAGTCGGAGAATGCTGACGTCTATTATAAGGGCGCCTTAGTCTGCTTTGATGCAGATGGCTACATAGTTGTAGCTGCGGATACTGCGAATTTCACATTTGCAGGAATCGTCAAAGAGAAGGTTACTGTTGTTAGCGCAACAAAAGACCTGGAAATAATCCGCAATACATTGGCCTGGATTGTGCATTCCGGTGCAGCCCAGACAGATGTCGGTGCGCTCTTCCATGCTTCAGCGGATGACACTCTGACAGACGGAGAAGGAACGAACGTTGGCGCCTGCGGCCTGTGCGTTGCCTACAAGGCAGGATACCTGCTTATTGATTTCTCTCAGAGGACTCGTGAGCCGGTAATTAATACTTAAGAGGAATTAACCCTAAGAGGAGGGTGAATTATGTATATTCCGACGACTAATGTTCTATCGAAGATTTTGAACAAAGCGTTTGAAATCTCTAAAAAGGATCAACTATCCAGAGCACATCTTGCTGGTATTGATGATTTGTTTATGAGTACAGTCTCGAAAACCGGTACTATGGATTATGCTTGGTTGGGCGATATACCAGGCGTGAAAGAATGGATAGGATCGAAAATCTATGGTGGTTTGAAAGAATACACCTATCAGATCATCAATAAGGATTGGTGGGATGGGTTTTCGATCCACAAAAAGGCAATCAGAAGGGATGAGCTCGACTCAATCAAACCGCGCATGCAGATGCTCGTACAGAGCCTGTATGATTACAAGGCAGAAATCATAATTGATTTTCTGATCAATGGTGTTACTTACTTGGCCTTTGACGGCCTGCCCTTTTTTGACGATGTAGGTGGCAACAGACTTAACGACAACCTACTGGCCGGCACAGGGCCGAGTCTTGCCCAGATCAAGGTTGATCTTGCCACGGCCAGGAAAACCGCGGCAAAGTTTGTTACAGACTCAGGCAAATATCTCCGGGCTATCCCGGATACGGTGATCTGTCCTTTCGAGTTGGAGGAAATATTTCTCCAGATAAAAGAATCTGCGGCGGATCCAGGTGGCACTCATGCCGGTGTTGCAAACATCCAGAAACGTTATATCAAAAATGTGATTGCACTGCCCGATCTGACCGATGTCAACGATTGGTATTATGCCAATACCAGCTTCCCGTTGAAGCCATTTATTTTCCAATCTGAAAAGCTGGAGAATGGACAGGACGTGCTGCCGGTAACAGATGACACCAAGCTGGCTTCCGATGGAGTCTACGGTTTTTCGGCAGAAATGTCGGGAAATGCCGGTTATGGCTTCCCGGAACTGTGCTTAAAGATCGTCAACACCTAAACGTTGTTTAGAAGAATAAAATTAAGGCCCGGGTTTCGGCCCGGGTCTTTTCAAGGAAAAAAAGATGAAAAGAATTAGAGTCAGATATCCAAATGGATACGAGATTGAATATGGAGAGAATGTCGCCAATATCCTTCTGAAGCGTGGATCGGTGAAACAGGTTCGAGTTTCGCAGACGGAGAAAAAAGATCCAGGGCTCGACAGGAGGAAAGAGCTTCTCAAGGTCGCCGCCGAATTCGGTATCAAGGAAGCCGATAGGATGACAGAAAAAAAGCTCATCAATGCTATCAAGCAGGCGAAAAAATAATCAATGTCCTATTGTTTGTTTGGCGATGTTCAGAAAAAGCTCCAGCATATCACTCTCGATGCTGATAGTAATCCATCTTCTGTAGATGTGACAGAGTTCTGTACTCAAATAAGTACTGTAATGGATGCACGTTTCCAAGCTGCGGGGATCACGGTGCCTATAACCGATAGCGATAAACTCATAGTTGTAAAAAAGATTGCTGTGGACGGAGTTGCTGCCGAAGTTTTACGATCAATAGAGGCGGAATCAGAAGAAGCAGCCGTGCGTCAAAAATTGTTTGATGATGCCATGAAGAACATCGAAAAACATCCGGGAATATTAAAGACAAGCATATCTCATTCTAGCATGTCTCACGGATTCGGTACTGAAGACCGGCATTTTGAGCGAGAGGAACAGATATGGTAGAGATTACTGTTGAAACTATAGGCGAAGAACGTTTTATCCGCGGGTTCAATAGAATAGGACAGGAGATCAAGGATTTTCGTGAACCGTTCCAGGAAATCTCTGAGGATTTCTATAGGCGGGAGAAGTCTGTATTTGCGAGAGAGGGTGATCCGGTCGGATTTAAGCCGCTATCAAAAGCGTATGCTAAATGGAAATCACAGCGGTATCCTGGTAAAAAGATTATGCAATTAACTGGCCGGCTAATAAAATCCTTAACTGCTGCCGATCAGGCGGAGGCTCAAGATACGATCAAGCGGATTAAAAAAACTGAGGCAGAATTTGGAACACAAGTTCCTTATGTTCATCGACACCAGATGGGAACAGTAGGGATGCCTAAACGAATGATTGTTCAGCTAACAGAAAAAGATAAAGTGCGGTGGGGCCGAATAATCCATGAATGGGCGATGAAGATGATTAACAGGAATATAGGGTAAATAATGAAATTGGCGAAACTCATTCTTGATTTGAGATGCAGAGCTACTAAGAAAGTCCGCTATGAAAGTTGCGGCTACTACACTATTCAGTATTTGCAAAAAGGCAAATGCTCCCGGTGTGGCTATAAGAGAAAGGACAGATAAATGGAAGATGCGCTGGACGGAATAAAAGCTTATTTTGACGCCAACCTGGAAGCCATGCTTACTGTAATCGCCTCTGAACGATCCGTCACTATTCCGAAATGGAAAAGTATGGATACGGCTGAGATCCGCAGCCGACAATACCTGTCCATTGAAATATTACCCGATACCACAGTCCCGGATTATAGCGATGATGAATCACCATTAGAGGAACCGTGGGATTATCACAATATTAACGTCTTGATCACGTACGCAGGGAATGACGCAAAAGACGTCCAGTATACCCTATTGCGGTATCGAGAAGCGATTAAAAGGCTCGTCAATGGTGATGGAACTTTTGGCGATTTGTTCAATCGCGTGAGAATTGGAGCTACTGATTATTCTCCCATGGTTGAAGCACAAGACAATAAAAAGCTTGTGCAAATAATGTTTCAAGACCTGGAAGTCCGGGTCTATGATGATTAGGAGGGGATTATGCCCAGTATAAAAAATATTAAAATAACTATTGGCGGAGCAGAAAGCCCGTCAGGAATGCCGGCCGCAAGAACCAAGGTCATACCTATCCGGGGTGTGCCGACTCTGGATAAAAAGGCTAAGAAAACTGAAGACCCGGTTGTACTCGGAAATAACATGGTAGCTGGTCAATATCTGGTTGCCGATTCGGTTGGCGGGAATATACCACTTGCCTTACGACCGACAGCCGGGATTGGTATGTTGCTTGCCTCTTTACTTGGTACAGAAGAAACACCGGTGCAGATAGCAGCCTGTATCCGGTTTATGTACACCGGCAGCGAAGCATCATGCAAGATTATTGCTGATGCAGCGGCTGATGAACTTGAATCTCATGTTGGCGATAAGGGATCGGAAAGTGGTGATACAAATTTCGGGACAGCAGGTGTAATAGACCTGACCGATGTGGCAACCGATATAGTAGGCGAACTTGTGACTGTGATCGATGCTTATACCGATTACAGTTGCGAAAAAGTGTTTGGCGGTGATGGTGTAGATGCTGGCGAAATGGTGGCCTTTACGACTCCCGCAAATACACGCCAAGGGAAGAGCAAATGGGTTTATGTCTGGTTTGCCGGCGCAGCAACAGGGATTTATAGGCATGAGTTCACACCGAATCTAAGCGATACCGAAAGAAGCACTTACTCCATGCAGATCGACGGTAAGCAAGATAACTTTCTTTATGATGGTTGTGTTGTGGATGTCCTTAATCTATCGGGCGCGCTTAAGGCGATGGTCGAGGCGGATGTGGAGATATTGGGGTTTAAAGAGACCATAGGAGAATCGGTATCCAGTGAGGTATTAGAGGATGTTGATCCGCTTATATTCCATAAGGGCGATCTTACACTGGGAGAAAAAAGTTATACCTATCTGCGTAATCACAGTCTTGCTGTAGCCAACAATCACAATCCGGACGGTTATGGATTGACTCTTACATCCCGGCAGTATCAACAGAAAGGCATGTTTGATGTTAATGGTGATCTGCAAGTGAGACTTGATGCTGATTCGTATGCAGAGCGGGCGAAAATATTCGCAGGAACACAGGTGGCGCTATCGTTTTTTTACAAAGGCGGTAATTTTGCAATCGACTTACCGGAATTGCTGTTAATAGAGATCCCATATTGCGAGCTACTTGATTTTGAATTTGCTGAAAACTCCGGTGTGTTTGACGCCAAGATTATGTTTCGGGCACTTAATCCCGCGGGTACGCTTTATAATGATCCCTTCACTCTTACCATGCTAACGGTAGATTCGGGGGCCTATTAATGGGCTGGGAAGATCAGGCGAGGATAAAACGGCAAGGCGAAAAATATGAAATAGACTCTCTGTCCGGTTTATGGTTCAGACCTCAAAAATATTCAGTTGAAGCAAGTGAATCTATTGCGCTTCTCCGCCAAAAATTGAGCGGTCAATTCGATCCGGCATTACTGAAAAAACTGATAACAAAATATAGAGAACTCGACAAAGGGCTCACCACTACAAAAGATGTACTTGAAGCCCTGGAGCCGGAAGAATTAATTGAATTAACGCAGAGCATGAAACTGGAAGGGAAGGAAAGTTCATTAGAATACAAAAAGCAGGTTTTACTATGCGGAATAGGTGAGCATAATTTTACTAGTGAGGACGGAAAGCCGGAGATAATTGACCAGGAGTTTGTTGATCAATTGTGTGAGTATCAAAAAACTGCTGAAGAGATGTTGTTGGTAATTGAGGAGTGGAACCACCCTTTAGCATTAAAGAGTCACACGAAATCCGGGACGTTGTCGAGTGGCTCTTCACAGGAGCAGAATTCCCCGGAGTCAGAGAAGACCGAATCCTCCCGGACGGAACCGATCCAGTAGAACTGATCGAAAAATGGCAGGGGTGGATAAAAGATTTCGGTATGTTGTCTGACGGGCAAGGTATTTTAATGCGGTGGAAATATCCGGGGGTTTATTCGGATCAGCCGGAGATAGATTTGAGAATATACCAGGTGATTAGAGGCAAGTTGCAGGAATTGAGAGAATGGCAAAGAAAGAAGTAACGGTAAAAATCAAAGGTAAAGAGACGGTATCTCAAGCCTCTAAGAAAGCCGGGCAAGGAATTACGGGTTTAAATAAAACAGTCAAAGATAGCAAAAGTATTTTTAAAGGCAGCGCCATAGCGATGACTGCCGCAGTTGCTGCGATTGTCGGGGTTGCGATGGCAGCTAAGAAGTTGGTTGATGCCTATGCTATACAGGAAACGGCTGAAACCAAATTGAGAGCAGCCATAAAAGCCTCTGGAAAAGAAGCCTCTATCTCTGCTGATGCACTCTATGATTATGCCAGCGAATTGCAGGGTGTAACGACTTACGGAGATGAGGCTACTATCTCGGCACTGGCCATGCTCCAGCAGTTGGGCGATTTAAATGAAGAAGGATTAAAGAAAACAATTCCCCTGGTGCAGGACTTTGCCGCTGCGATGGGCGTTGACCTGGAGACTGCTGCTTCCCTTGTTGGAAAAACATTAGGATCCTCTACGAATGCTTTAAGCCGATACGGACTTGAAGTAGATATGACCGGCACGAAAGAAGAGAAGCTCACAAGCTTAACCGATGCGATGCGGGAAAAGTTCGGGGGCATGGCTAAAGAATTGGCGCTGACAGGGACAGGCGCTTTAGCACAATTCAATAATGCGCTTGGGGATATTAAAGAGGAAGGCGGTAAAGCCATACTCGATATAATGGCGCCAATGCTTGAAAATCTTACAAGCCATTTATCGCTTACTTTACAGAACTGGAAAGCAACAGCAAACCTAAACAAAGCACTCAAGGGAGAGGCAACATCGATCTATGAAGTTGATAAAGCTCTTTCTGAGAATGATGAGAGACTAGACGAAGCGCAAAACTCAACCCTGATGCTTTCTGAAAAATTAAAAGAAGCACAGGCAGCCTTTGATCTTGAGGCTGAAAAGATAAAAAAAGGGACGTCCGCCTACCAGACACAAATTGGCGTGCGGGCTGATGTGCTGTCTGCAATAAGGGCACAAGTCGAGGGTAATGCAAAAGAGATCGAGCAGAGGGTTGAGAACGAAAAACTACTCAAGAAGAATCGGGAAGAGATTGAAAAGAGCAATGTCATTAAATCGGCTGATGTGATTATTACAAGGGCGCAGACTGAAGCTCAAAAAGAAGAAAACGAAGTTGTTAATGAACATCTACAGGCTTTGCTTGCCCTGTCTGATTTATACGATACAGCCAGTTTTGCCGGTATGGAATTTGTATCTGGCATGACTGAAGGGTTCATCCAGTTGGCAGATAAAGAAGATGAGGTAATTGATAAAGCACAAGAATATAAAGATCTCATAGAGACCATGGCCGCAGATACAATTGTCAGATATGGGGAAGCTTTTGGAACTGCACTTGAAGAAGGGATAGCAGCGCATGCTTTATTAAGGGAAGCGATGAAAGAAACGGTAGCGATCGGGCTTGAATCGTTCGCTCAGTCGTGGGCTATAGAAGCTGCTGCGGCCCTTGCTAAAGGATGGATCAATCCGGCAAATTGGCTTACAGCCGCCGGGTTGGCTGCTGCCTCTGTGGCTGCTCTTGCCGGTGCGGGTTATGTCCGTTCACTCGCTCAAGGCGGCGACTTCATAGTCCCCCCCGGCTATGAAAATGACTCATATCCTATGCGGGTAGAGAGCGGGGAGAGAGTAACAGTAACCCCGGCGGCTCAGGCTGCTCAGGGTGGCGGTCAAATGATCCATGTAACTTTTAATCTGGGCAGCCGCACGCTCTATGATGATTTTTCCCGGGCAACATCAAATGGCGAATTAATCATCCACCCCAGGAGCATTAAAAAATGAGACTCCTTCACGATAACAAAATCGACGGCGCTACTCTCACCCCTTCTTC
>SDBT01013121.1_pt1 | contig 13297 bp, 16 predicted proteins | sample 2277101 | NCBI WGS metagenome assembly SDBT01 (sample SAMN10404973, study PRJNA504765) | marine sediment metagenome | isolation source: marine sediment core GS10_PC15, 103 cmbsf | place: Arctic Ocean: Southern Knipovich Ridge | collected 2010 | reverse complement strand
CCAGTAACGTATCTTGGACACGACCATTTTCATCACTCACATTATTGACGTGCATTTTGATATAGCCAACTAACGTGACCAGATTCGCGGCGATGAATTCATCAAATGCTACACTCGAGGCCGTTTTCAATTGCATGCGGTTACTCATTTTTTGTCTCCTTACTTACAAGTGTAGTACAAAATTTGAGCGCTCGCTTTAACGCGTCATCATGTGATCTGACCTGATGGGTGATATGCTTTAATAACAATTGCTGGCAGCGTTAATCGCTTTGGTAAAATCCTGCTGTTGAGCTGTAGCTACTTTCTTCTGCGCCATCATACGTACCTCTAATAAAAGCCTATGCACTTTTTATATGCTGTTGACTTAAGTATAGTAAGGATGTGTTAATAAGTGTTGGAATCTGAAGGGTTTTTTACGCTTTTTACTGTATGTAAATTGTAGACAGTAAAAAATAAATCACTCACTATCAGTGTGTTAGAAATTATGCGGTTGTGTGTGGCTATATTCGGGTTTGGCAAAATCGGATGGTTTTGTGCCCATAGAAACAGCGCGAGGCCGACCGCTAGTTTACTATATTTTCGAGTGATTTTTTAATCGCACTAATTTTGGGCGAGCTAATCTCTTTTATTACAGGGAAGCGCATGACAAATTCTGTGTATTCGCCAAATTTAGAGTTGCAGTAGATATCGCCATCAAAACTGTGCATGACCAGTTTGCAAAAAGCGAGGCCTAAACCGGTGCCATTTTCAGTTTCACTGTAGAATCGGTCAAATATATGTGGCAGAACTTTGCGCGGAATGCCTTGCCCGGTATCTTTAAAATGAAGCCGATTATAGCGTTTGCCTTGCTCAAGCCAGATTTCGATGTCGCCTTTGCGGGCTGCTCGAACATAGTAAATCGCATTTTTTAGCAGGTTGAAAAGCACATGCATCATCAGTAACTCATTGCCTTTAAAGAGAAAATCACTGTTATCTGACCATTTGATCCATTGCTGTTGTTCATCTGGTAGTGAATATCGGTGTAAAGTTTCATTAATACAGTGTTTCATCGAACACCTTTCTGTGGCAAAATTGTTCAAATCCGGGTCATTGACCTTCATCAGCAGCATATCGATAATGGTGTGTGCGTGACGCGTTTCTGCTTGAATATCGACTAGCGTGTTCGATAGCGTCGAAATACGTGAAGGTCGAATGGTTGGAACGGGTAAATTAGATTGTTGCGCTAATTGGTGTGATGAGACGAGTTTTGGAATAATATCGGCTGCGCCTTGTGCGCCGGCGTTGATAGTACTAAGAGGGGTGCGGAGTTCGTGGGCAATGCTGGCACCAAGTGCCTTGAGCGCTTTGAGTTGTTTTTTCAGTTGCAGGTATTCACGATTACGACTGAATACAGCAGAAATAACCACAGCCCAGGCATAGTTGGCTAAAGTGGGAGCGATATGGTTGTCAAAAATGAAAATCGATCCCATGGTTAATTGGTAATAAATCGCGGCTAATAGAGCGCCAATGGGTAGAACAATAACGAAACTTACCCAGTCAACGGACAATATCAGCCAGAAGAGTACTAACATGACATTGGTTTGCCAGACCATAGAGCCGTGATTTTTTATGAACATATACGTACCAAAAAAAGGTAAGCAATAGATAACGGCTGTATACCAGAACATGGGTAGGTAGGTTTTTAGTCGCTCTGGCCAATAGCTTGACAGGGCAAGCCCAAGACAAAATAAGGTAGCGGTGAAACGCATTATTAAGTTTGTATATTCGACTTTGAAAATAAAATGCCAAACGAGGTAAAAAAGCGGATAGTTGAGTAGGCCAAATATGCCAAAGGTGATAACGAGTGGGTCAGACACAAAAAAGTGATTGTCGATACTACGTTTGCAATTGGTGATATAGTATGTGAATCCCTTTGAGGGGGTTGATTTACTCATTGTTCAGCCTGGGTTGTAAGGTTAGATTAAACATTATTCGGTAAAAGATCTGTGATGACAAGTTATGATGTAATAATTGTGGGTGAAGGGGTGCTGGGAATGTCGCTGGCTTTCCGTTTGGCTAATAAAAACCCGGCTCTTCAAATTGCCATTATCTCACCTGTTGGCTCATCAGGCGGTGCAAGTATTGCGTCAGGTGCGATGTTGGGCTTTTTTAGTGAGGTGACTAAAAATACCTTTGCTAATGATTATTCACGAGAAAAGTTTAATATCAGTTTTAACGCAAATACACGTTGGCAAGCATGGTTAGATCTACTTGATCAACCGCTTGAATTTATCAAGGGCAGTTTCATTGTTTTAAATACGGAATCAGGGCAGCTTGATTCTGATAATTATAATGCGACGCTTAAAGCATTAGACGAATATCAACAGCCTTATGAGGTCGTTGACCCCACAGAAATACCTGGATTGAATCCCATAGAATCTTGTCGCCCTTTATGCTCAATTTATACACCAAATGAGCATGGTATTGATGGCATGAAATTGATGTCTGCATTGCGGGCAGCTTGTGATAAACAAGCAGGTATTACGTTTATTAACGATAGCGTTACATCAGTTAAGGCGGCTGCGGGAAAAGTTAAATCTGTTCTTACCCTATCAAATAAGCAATATTATTGTAATCAGGTGGTCTTGGCGGCTGGTGCTGCTACTCAATCCATCGTTGATCAAACGCCAGAAATAAAAAATCGTATTCCACATATTTTTTCTGGTGTTGGGATTTCCTTATTGGTGAAAGGTGAAAATCTTGGTCTTAAGCATACCATACGCACGCCAAACCGATCGTTTGCTTGTGGTTTGCATGCAATGCCCAGAGAGGATGGCGCCTATTATCTAGGTGCAACGAATAATGTGACAGCCGATGTTGAAAATCAACCACGGCTTGGTAGCACGCATTTTCTGATGCAATCTGGCATGGATCAAATTAACCAAAATATGTACCGTTGCCAGATTGCTAAAACCATGGTTGGGAATAGACCTGTCTCCATGGATACATTCCCATTGATAGGGCAGACGTCGGTTGATGGTTTGTGGTTGATGACGGGCACCTGTCGTGAAGGTTTGCAGCAGTCGCCTTATCTATCCGAAATCTTCGCAGATGCCATGCTGGACAACAAACCCAATGCTCATCTCAATCTATTTGCACCCGAGCGTATGCCAATTAACACATTAACACGTGAACAAGCTATTGAAGATGCTGTGCAGCATTTTGTGTCGGGTGCATATGAGCATCGAATGCTTCTGCCGCGTTTGGGCTACAATCAAATGTTAAAAGAAATGTTATTTCAGCGCTTGAATAAGCTCTATGATGATTTAGAAATGGATTATATACTTTCACCTGATGTGGTGTTGATGTTTGAGGATGATTATAAAAAGCATGTGGATATTGTTAAAAAGGCCTATGCTGGTTTACAAGCTGCCCATAAGGGTCGACCTGTGATTGCTTAAATTTGAGGGTTGATCGATTAACTTACTTCATCATTTCATTATTAACTATGCTGTTTCTATCAGGCTCAGCTTTTTTTTCGGTATTTTTATTATCATGATGTTGTGGGAGCTTGCGTCACCGCGTCGTCAACTTAGCCAGAAAAAACCACTGCGTTGGGCTAGTAATCTCGGGGTGGTTGTCTTAGATGCGGTCATTCTGCGATTTTTATTTCCTGCAGCAGCAATGGGCGTTGCCTTAGCGGCTCAGCAAGCGCATTGGGGTTTATTTAACAATATACAGCTGCCTTTTATTGTTAAGTTTATTGCCTCCGTTATTATTTTAGATTTTGCGATTTATATACAGCATGTGATGTTTCATGCGGTCCCTTTATTTTGGCGTGTACACCGTATGCACCATGTTGATTTGGATGTTGATGTAACAACGGGTTTGCGTTTTCATCCGCTTGAAATTGTGATGTCGATGCTAATTAAATTTGGTGTGGTCATATTGCTTGGTGCACCGGCGTCTGCTGTTATTGCCTTTGAAGTGTTGCTTAATGGAACGTCAATGTTCAATCACAGTAATGTCTATTTACCTAAGCGTATCGATAGAATAATTCGTTGGTTTATTGTCACACCCGACATGCATCGGGTGCATCATTCCATTTTAATTAAAGAGACCAACAGCAATTTTGGTTTTAACCTGTCCATTTGGGATAGGTTGTTTGGTACCTATCGCAGTCAACCGCAAGAAGGGCATCAGGGCATGACGATTGGGATTACAACCTTTCGTAGTGCTAAACACTGCATCAATTTGCTAGGCATGTTGGCCATCCCATTTTTCCGCAAAATTAGCAACTACCCCATCACCCGCCAACAATAGACGAAGTGCTTAGACTAGTTGCTTTGTGAGACGAATTTTTGCACAATGGTGCTACTTATTCTAAAAGGAGTTAGATGATGGCAACAAGCACCAAACGTAGTGAAATTCTCAACCAACTGATCAACCCGGTCACTCAACAGTTTTTACAGTCCAGCGGACTACGCAAAGGCATGCGCGTGCTTGATTTGCGCTGTGGGATTGGCGCCATGACGACCTGGATTGCTAATCAGGTTGGCTCTGAGGGGCAGGTGGTGGCGATTGATAAAAGCCCTGAGCAGCTTGATATTGCCAGAGAGATTGCCCATGAACAAGGCTGTGAAAATATTGATTTTTTGCCACTGGCGGCAAGTGATATTGGCACATTAAAAGATAAATTTGATTTCGTCTATTGCCGTTTTCTGATGATGCACCTTAAAGACCGTAACTCAGTGTTAAAGAAGATCTATGAGTTGCTGACTCATGGTGGTGTGTTTGCCTGTGAAAGCGTGATCATTGGGCATGAGTTCTGTTATCCAAAATCGTCAGCATTTATTAAATGGCGCGAATTAAACCATGATGTATTGATCGCGACAGACAAAGAGCCTAAAACTGGCATGAAGCTAACAGCGCAAATGTCAGATGTGGGTTTCCATCCTTTTTCAGTTAAACTATTCCAGCCCGTACTGCAGCCAGGTCAACAGCGGCAAGAAATGTTGATCAACGACATGCTAGATCAAGCGCCAAGCATGATCGCCGCGAAGCTTGCTACGGAAGAAGAAATTGATGATCTTCGTGGTGAGCTACAACATTTAGTCAATGATGAGTCTTATTTTATGGCATATTGTCAAAGTTGCCAAATTGCTGGTATTAAAAAAGACGCATAACATAAGAGTGTAGCGTGAAAGAACTACTGCTTATTATTGCAATTGTTTTAATTGGTCTGTTGGTTATTGGCTACGGTTTTGTAGAACGATTTGTTTTTTTTCCGCCGACTGCTGCTTATACAGACTCGGATAAAATAATTAAAATCCCAGTCGATAATGGTGGTGTTATTGCTGCAATCTATTTATCTAACCCCAAGGCAACCTATGTGGTTTTAATCAGCCATGGCAATGCAGAGGATCTTGGGAATTTATACCCTCTCATGCATGCATTTCAGCGGCACGGTTTTTCAGTGTTAGCCTATGACTATCAAGGCTATGGCTTAAGCAGTGGCGTGCACAGTGAGAAACAAACCTACGCGGATATTGATGCAGCCTACCAATATTTGATAAAAAAGAAACATTATTCGCCAGATAAACTAATAATCTTTGGGTCTTCTTTGGGTGCAGCAGTGTCGCTTGATCTTGCGGTAAGAAAACCCGTTGCGGGATTAATTTTACAAAGTCCATTTGCTAGTGTTTTCCGTGTGCTAACTCGCATACCCTTATTACCATTTAGTCAATATAATAATCGTGCAAAAATAAATAAGCTAACTTGTCCGCTATTGGTCATTCATGGAATTAACGATGAGATTATGCCAGTTTGGCACGGAAAAGAATTATATGCTGCGTACAAAGGTAAAAAAATGTCGTATTGGGTGCAAGGCGCAGGACACAATGACATTGCTTTTGTGGGGGGTGAAACCTATTGGCAAATTATCCAAAAATTTGCTGACACGTTAAACTAACGAATCTATTGGGTTCTTCTAGCAACTTCCCTACCTAAAAATGCACCGCCTACCGCACCGCCAATAGTTCCTGCTGTGCTGCCGCCAGTTACTGCACTGCCAACCAGTCCGCCTGCTACGGCGCCGCCAGCAATTCCGACGTCATCTCGAGTCACACTGGCACAGCCTGTAAGCAGGCTACTTGCTATACATATCGCTGCGAACATCATGATTAATTTGTTCATCATGAATCTCCTGTTTTACTTCTACACTATAAGTGTAGCAGAAACTCATGATCTCGAAGCCAGCGGTTAGCTTGATGATAAGTGGGCATGTTGGTTTCGACAATATTCCAAAACCGTTTAGAGTGATTAAGTTCTTTTAAATGGGCAAGTTCGTGGATAATGACAGAGTCTAATACATTAATAGGCGTCATAATTAATCGCCAATTAATACTAATTGAACCTTGGCTGCTGCAAGATCCCCAGCGTTTTCGCGCACTGCTAATTCTGATTCGTTGGAAATGTAGACCCGTTTTTTGCGCATAAAACTCGACGCGCATAGGGATAATCGCATTAGCTCGTTGTTGATACCAGTTTATAAAAGCTGATTTTGCATAGGCTTGATAGTGCGGGGCTAAATAAAACTGATCATCTAAATAAAGAATATCGGAGCGGTTAGATGTTAGTGTTAACGGATAACGATCACCTAAATAATAAAGCAGGTCACCGGGTTTAAAGCTAATTTGTTCCGTCTGATCAACCTGGACTTGAATACGAGTCTGGATTTTCTCTATCCATTTGCGTTTTTTTTCGATGAAATAATGAATCTCTTTATTGCTAGCATTGCTTGGCGCACGCACAATCAGTTTGGCCTGATCATTAATTTCAAGGCTTAAGGTTCTACGTTTGGAACGAATTAGTTGGTCAATTATTACAGTCATTTGGCTGATTTTTTAGCTTTGATTTTCTTATACACGATAGGCACTAGCGCTAAGATTGCAAGCCCCACAATCGGTATTAAAATCTGTGGCTTAAATATAACACCAAAGTCCGGTGATGCGCCTGATTCAATGATGGCGCCTAAGCCAACACCAATCGACACATACACAAAAGTGCCTGGAATAATCCCAAACAAGGTTGTGGCGAAAAATGTCCGTAGTCTGATGCCTAATAATGCTGGCACGATGTTGACCACAAAGAAAGGGAATAGAGGCACTAAACGTAAAAATAACAAATAGCTCACGGCATTTTGTTGAAAGCCATGTTCCATTTTGGCAACCCAGCCGCTAGCTTTGCTTGCTAACCAATCGCCCAATGCTGTTTTAACCGCTAAGAAAATAATACAGGCGCCAAGTGTGGCACTAAAAACCACAAATAAAGTGCCAAACACATAGCCAAATAAAAAGCCGCCAGCAATAGTCAAGATCAATACGCCGGGTATCGACAGTGCCGTCGCTGCGATATAGATTGCCATAAAAGCTAGCATGACTAATAAGTAATGTTGTTGAGTCCAAGCTTGCAATTGCATATGGTGTTTTGACAAGCTGTCGAGAGTTAAGTATTCATATAGCCGAAAATACAGGATTAGGGCAGCAGCAATGACAATAATAATCAGCGGTATCCAGCGAGTAACGTTGCTTTTTTTCATCTTAATCTATCCAGTCTTAATCGATCACGCTCGTCAAATAAACGTTTTGAGCTGAGCCAGAGTGTAAATAGTATACCAAAACCGGTGCTGGCGGCGAGTAGAAACATGATTAATATTTGATATTTTGCAGCTTCTAGTGGAGGGCTGCCCGCCAGTATCTGGCCAGTCATGGTGCCTGGTAAGCTGATTATTCCGGCAGCAACCATGCCGTTGATCATGGGGATCATGCCTGTGTGCATGCTGTCGCGCTTGATATCATGTAAAACTTGTTGGCGTGTTTCACCCAGCAGTAAGCGTTGCTCAATGATGTGACGCGCTTGATAAGTGGCATCAGTTAAGTGGTTTAAGCAGAGAGAAATGCCGGTCATGGTGTTGCCTAACATAATGCCGAGTAAGGGGATTGAATATTGTGGCAGATACCACGGCTTAGCATTGATAATCACAAATAAAACAAATATCGTGACCAAAAATGTTGATGTAAACATGGAGATGGTTGCTGTATTAAATCCCCACCAACCTTTAAAACGTCTTTTCTGGCGTACAGTGATTTCACGGCTAGCGGCAAGTAGCATGACAATTGCAATTAATACAACCCATATTAAATGCGCATGCTGAAAAACAACGCGTAATATAAAACCAATAATTATTAGCTGGATGGTGGTGCGAATTGCTGCAATGATCAGTTCTTTGCTTTGGTGGAAATGAAAAATAAAATTGCAAATGGCTAAGGCAACGACTAATAAACTAGCAATGCCTAAGTCCCAGGGAGTCAGGTTGATGACGTTCATAAGGGGGCTCTCACAAGTCGACCTTGATCGATGATGAAATGCTGTGTTGCAACGCGTTTAATTTGAGTTTTATTATGGCTCACCCACAATACAGGCGTATTAAATTTTTGTTGGTATGCGTTAATAACAGCTTCAACATGCAGTGTATTGTCATCATCTAAGTTTGACGTTGGCTCATCCAATAATAACGCTTTTGGCTGCTGTGATAATAATCGTAACAAGGCTAAGCGTTGTTTCTCACCACTTGATAATCGATCGATTTGCCATTGCAGTGTTGCTTCATCAAAGCCCAAAGCCTTGAGCATGACTTTATCAACGCTTGCAAAGTGTTCGCCAACAGTGTCGAACCACCAAAAACTTTGGCTTAGCAATAAGCCGACTTGTTTGCGCCAGCTGGGCGCGCTGATGCTGGCACAAGATTGGCCGCCAAGTTGGACTTTGCCTCGGTGTGGGTCAAGATCGGCCAGCGCACGTAATAATAAAGTTTTACCAGCGCCTGAGGGGCCGCTAATACAGACGCATTCACCCGATGGCACGGTTAGATCAATCGGACCATAAGCTTGGTATGTGAGGTTATTGATGATTAAATCATTCATGGGTATGGTGTCTTGGAAAGTACATCATTATACTCATTAACTTGATCAATAAATAGGTATGCGAATGAAATTATCAGACTTGGGTGAAACCACATTGTTGGAAATGTTGAAAAACAAAATTTCACAAAATCTGCCACAAGATGTTGTGGGCATTGGTGATGATTGCGCGGTAATCCCTAAACATAATGATGAAGCCTATTTAATTACGACTGACTTATTAGTAGAAGGGACTCATTTTTTAAGCGACAAAATTGCTGCAAAAGATCTTGGTTATAAAGTAGTAGCGGTTAATGTGAGTGATATTGCGGCAATGGGTGGGCGGCCGTGCTATGCATTTTTATCAATGGCACTGCCAAGTGATCTTGAATGTGCATGGGTGTTGGATGTTTTGTCAGGTATTAATGAGGCTTGTGAACTCTACGGTATTTTATTGTTAGGTGGCGATACAACACAATCAGATTCACAACAGTTTTTTAATTTAACCTTGATTGGTGAGGCAGAAACATCATTGATTAAATATCGACACTCAGCTGAATTAGGCGATATTGTTTGTGTTACAGGTCACCTTGGTGATTCGTTCGCTGGTTTGCAATGTATTCAAGAACAAAAAACGCTGACTGATGCGGTTAAGAAATTGATCGCGCAGCATTGTCGTCCACGAGCACATATTGCTGAAGGGCAATTTCTAGCTCAATCTAAAGATGTGCACGCTATGATGGATATTTCTGATGGTCTGGCGCAAGATTTAACGCGATTAATGGATGCGAGTGATTGCGGAGCTGAAATAAATATAGAGGCATTGCCGGTATCCAGTCAATTGCAATTAATAGCGCCGCAATTAAAACAAAATATTGCGGATATTGCGGCAATGGGTGGTGAGGATTATTGCTTGTTAGTGACTGTAGCTGCAGAGAATTATCCGGCGCTAACCATGCTTTTTCAAGACAAATTTAAGCGCGCATTAACAGCAATAGGCCAGGTGACAGCGCCTGGTAACGGGCTCACCTTTCTGTCACAAGGCAATCCGTATGCCCTGCCTGGGCTGGGATACAAGCACTTCTAACAAAAAACATATTGATAAACAATGGATTCGGCAGTTATCTGCTATAATTAAGGTGTCAAAGAAAAGATTGGTACATAAGCAATAGGAGAATGATATGAAAATTAAGATCGGTATCTTTGTAGCGGCACTGTTCATCATGCCAAGTCTTTATGCAGGACAAGGTGTACAAATCAGCGTCATCAATAAATCGGGTGTTGCGCTAAATAGCGAGGTTAGTTATAACCGCTGTATGAAAAATACAGAGGTGTTTCATAATAAGCCTTTGCCAAATCGTGGATCAATAACAGGCTACCATGAACCCCAAGGTGGTTTGTTTATTTGCTCTTCACTAACAAGCACAATGCATCATTTCAAAATTAATTTGTACAACAATAATGGTCAGTCGATTGGTAATGTACATGTTTATGGCGATGATGTGTGTGATGGTGTTCGCGAAGCATTTCATTCGGAGATGAGTTATCCATATCGTGTAAGAATCACGGGTGGTGGTGCTTGTGGTAAAGATAAATTTCCGAAATACAAAATTCGAGTTTATAAGTCGGCTTGATATTTTTGTGGTGATAGAATTCAACACGCATGCTCGTATGCGGATGCGTGTCTGAATCCCGTCACCTCCACCCAAAAAAAAAGACCACTTTGTGGTCTTAATTATTTGGTGGAGGTGGCGGGATTCGAACCCGCGTCCGCAAATCCGCTACCGTTGGCTCTACATGCTTAGCCCAGCCATTAAGTTTAACTGCTTGCTACCCGACGGGCAGGGAAGACAAACAGCGAGTCCGTTAGTTTTAGGCACATTACCCCGGACCAGGGTGCTGCGACGAGTTCATGTGTTATGACCATTGGAATCCGAATCCATGAACAAATCCGGTCAATGGTGATGTGCCGGGTATTAGCCAGCGAGTCTTAAGCTTCTAACTACTTATTAAGCAGCTAGCGCGTAAGCGCCATCATTTGCAGGTGCTTTTGCATCTGTCTGTTTGTAACTTATTTTAACGAGTAAAATTACGTGCTCGACATGCACCGAAGGCTTTGTAACCCACGTCGAAACCAGAAGTCACCCCCATGTTTCACCCCTATTATAGCTGAATTTAAGGGATTTCACAGTAATTAGTTAGGTTTTAGTGGCTTTTCATTATGCGTGATTTAGTGCGTTCCCAATCGCGTTTTTTGCTGGTTTCGCGCTTGTCATGTTGTTTTTTACCTTTGGCCAGCGCAATTTCCAGTTTGACGTTATTCTTGCTCCAGTACAATGCAACGGGGACCACGGTATATCCTTCTTTTTGTACAGCGCCAATTAGCTTATTGAGTTCACGGCGATTAAGTAAGAGTTTGCGGGTGCGTACGGGGTCTGCGTCAATATGCGTCGAGGTGGTGGACAGTGGGCTCAGGTGTGCGCCGATCAGAAACGCTTCGCCTTTTTTGAAAATCACATAACTTTCTTTAAGCTGAGCGCGTCCTTCACGCATGCTTTTGACTTCCCAGCCTTGCAGTGCGAGCCCTGCCTCAAACCGCTGTTCGAGGTAATAATCATGCTGCGCTTTTTTGTTTAGGGCAATAGTATTACTACTTGTCCCTTTCTTTTTCTTGCTCATCGCTCTAATTCAGCTAAAATGGTTAACAAAGAACCTGCAAGGATACCATTATGCCCGTCATCAGTAAAAGCTCTGTCGTTCCCTACACAACGGAACAAATGTTTGTATTAGTTGATGAGATAGAACATTACGCTGCATTTATTCCCTGGTGTGATAAAAGTGAAGTACATAGCCGTGATGAAGACGAGGTGAAGGCAACCTTACATTTTTCAGCGGCTGGAATCAGTAAGTCATTTACCACCTGTAATCGTCTGCAAAAGCCAAAAATGATTGAGATTCGATTGGAGAATGGGCCGTTTAAACATTTAGAAGGCTTTTGGCGCTTTCAAGAAGAGGCTAACAGCCACTCCAAAGTGTTATTGGATATGGAATTTGAATTTGCTAATCATTTTCTAGGTTTGGCTTTTGGTGGTGTATTTAGCCAAATGGCGAACTCACTGGTTGACTCGTTTGTAGAGCGTGCTAAAGAGGTTTATGGCGTTGAACGTTGAAATCGCTTATGCAGCGCCAGACAAACAAATCATTCTTGACGTCTCTGTGGCTCAAGGCACGAGCATAGTTGTCGCCATACAACAGTCAGGCATATTGCTTGAGTTTCCAGAGATTGATCTAAATCAAGTGAAGGTTGGCGTGTTTTCGCGGCAGGCTAAGCTGGACGATATCTGCCGACCGGGTGATCGCATTGAAATATACCGACCGTTAAAAATTGACCCAAAAGAAGCTCGTAGAATAAAGGGGTCAGACCTTAACTCGTAACTGGGCAAAGGGGTCAGACCTTAACTCGTAACTCAGGCAGGATTTAAGCTTCACTTAAATCCTGCCTGAGTTACGAGTTAAGGTCTGACCCCTTTGCCCAGTTACGAGTTAAGGTCTGACCCCTTTGCCCAGTTACGAGTTAAGGTCTGACCCCTTTGTCCATCCGAGTCAATTTGTTATTTTTAAAGTAGATATTCAAATGCTTACGTACTTTGATGTCTTGGCCGCCGGGTTGGAAGGTATAGACATAATGCAGTATATTGGGATCAAAGGTGTCTACGAGTAAAGGGTGACCTAATAGTGCAATGACTTGTGCCTTGCTCATGCCCGGTTTCAGCTGTTTAGCCATTTTTGGGGTAACGATGTTACCTTGCTGGGTATCAACTTGATAGACATGAAAAATAGAGCAGCCGCTTAAACTAAGACTTATCGCCAACATCAGTGGTATAATCCATTTTTTCATGACAAAGTCTCATCTGGGGCTGTTTGAATTGAGCGCTGATCATAAGGAGATTCACATGGGAAATCAAGAGCTACGAGAAGCTGGGCTGAAAGTTACCGCACAACGGATGAAGATTTTACATATACTCGATACGTCCGGTGGTGAGCATTTAAGTGCTGAGGCTGTCTATCAGCTATTACATGATGCGGGTGAAGAAGTGGGTTTGGCGACAGTCTATCGTGTACTCACCCAGTTCGAAGCTGCGGGCTTGGTAAAGCGCCATAATTTTGAAGGTGACTCTGCCGTTTTTGAGATTGATAAAGGTGAGCACCACGATCACTTGGTGTGTTTGAAATGTGGCCATGTCGAAGAATTTCTTGACGATGTCATTGAAGATCGCCAAGCACGGATTGCCGAAAAAGCGAATTTCAAGATGACCGACCATAATTTAACTATCTATGGTATGTGTCGTAACTGCGAA
>SDBT01013120.1_pt1 | contig 13297 bp, 6 predicted proteins | sample 2277101 | NCBI WGS metagenome assembly SDBT01 (sample SAMN10404973, study PRJNA504765) | marine sediment metagenome | isolation source: marine sediment core GS10_PC15, 103 cmbsf | place: Arctic Ocean: Southern Knipovich Ridge | collected 2010 | reverse complement strand
TATTTTTTTGAGAGCTAGGGCCCGCATCAGCTGAGCATAAGACAATTCTATCTCTGGCAAATGGACCGATCAGGGTTTTCAATTCAAGCCCCCATTTTCCACTTCTTTTCGCCTTGGCTGCCAAAAATTTACCTCGTCAATTCCTGGCTGTTGAGCGAGAAATGCAAACCAATCATTATCCGTGATGCCGACAAAGCCCTTCATTTCGTATCACCCCGGTCGATTAATGACCATTTTTTCAAAAGTGTAGGTCTGACCCCAGTGTTTTTAAGTAATTTTGTTTTATTTGACATTCTGATTTTTGTTATAAATAATCCTGAACTTAACAAAATACCTATAATTCCCATTTGAATGTCAAGTAGCTATCCAATAATTTACTGATTTCGGTTGTATTCCCGATTTTTAGTTGCCAGATATCGCCACTTCCAGATGAAAATCGGTTAGCATTAAATTCTTTTGGCTCAGCCAGTATGAGACCAATATCCTGGTGAAAAGCAAGGAAGAAAAAGGTGCCGAGATGCTGCATTTTGCTTCCAAGGGAACCGATCGTAATATGATAATCGTACTTAGTCTCAGACCAAATATTTTCAAGGGTCTTGATAGTTTCTTTATAGTAAAGAGTAGACAATAACTCTATTTTCGAGTCCGGTTGATTCGTAAGGTTATTTGTCTTTTTTACGCCGTCAATTCTCCATTCATTATTAGAGGATGGTGGTTTCCCTATTAACCACCTAATATTATGGTAAGATGTTTTGTTCATTTCTCTATCGAAATTAACAATTGCATTCATTCTCTTGACACTAAAATTAGGTAAACCTACTAAAAGTGACGTTTTGTTCCCTGGATTTAATTCAGAGAATGGAGAATATGCATAGACTTCCTGGACTCCGGAGCTTAGAAATCTTGCATTCTCAAAAGATTCAATAAATAGCTTTTCTTCTTTCTCAGCTTCTTTCTCGACTTTTTGCCATTCTTCGAAATTAGGGAAATAGACTTCTGCCTCGGAATAACCAATTGTCAAATCAATATCAAATTTCATCAGTTCTATCATTGTGGGATAAAACATATAGGAAGAGCATGTACTTATATCAAAAATGACATGTGATTTTTCTTTCTTAAGATAAGCATGAAGTTTATTATTAAGTTCTTGCGTGTAAGACTCGCGTTGATAATAAACATTGTCATATCCAGCCATCCTCTCATTTGCTATTTCAAAGAAAGGCAAATTCATGTTATTATCATCTTTGTTGGTTGGGTAGTTGATTAGCAGAAGAAAACAATCGGCTGAAAAATCGTTTTTCAAGAATCCATCGATTATTTGGTGTGTTCTGTCTTCAAAACCTAGAGTAGTTATGAAAAGGTCAGCCTGTTGATCTGTATTGAAAGGCTCAATCTCTGGAAGTTCCTTCAGTATATCGGATATTTCGTGTCTATATATTTCCATATTATTTCTCCCTGGGCCTTATCAACCCCTCCATAAATGCAAACCCCAGTTGTTTCACATCAATATCAGATCTCTTTAATTCCCGTTCTGTAAATGTCTGTGGGTTTGTCAAAAGGGATTTTAAATCGTCTTCAGTATCAATTTTGATCGGCACGTCTCTTTTCAATGGGGCTTTAAACGCAGGTAGATAGATCCTTCTTATCTGGAGCCTATCGGTTTCCCCAGAAATCCTTGATCTACTCGTTTGAATGCTAAATAAAATAGCTTTGGATTTCAAAAGATTATACATATTAGACAGAATTATCGCTGATTTCTCCAAATCTCTTATTGCTACCATTCTCACATCTAAGTGTGTTTTGCAAACTGGATCGCCACTTTTATCTACACGGCCACTTTTTTTGCTCATCGAAACAGCCTTAGCCAATGCTCCAAGATAGCAGACGATGTCATACATCTCTTCACCGAAAGGAACAACATGTCTGATTCGGCGGATTTCATCATGAGAGAATTGTTGAATTGCTTTATGCTGTATGTTTGGCGAAATCCGATCTATAGACTCCTTATCAACTCCGGCTATATCGAATATTTTCTTAATCAAGTCTAGAGCAAGAGCTACATCTCCAGAACATATTTGGTGAACGCAATCAATACCATAATAGTAGAATGGTCGGCCAACCTCTTCATCAACTAATGCTTTGGCTATACTGGAATATTCAGACTTGCCGAGTAATTGCTCGGTGTTCCCAGCATAACCAGCCTTATCCAAACGTCGGTTCAGAATATCAGAGATGAAAATGTGTCCATTGTCCCCCAGGCTTGTATATTTCTCACCTATATTGACCTCAATAACTTCCCTCCCCTCTTGAATTCCCTCAAGGTTCACCCCTTGATACTCTGAAGATACTTTAAAGATCGGAATGCCCTGCTTAGCAAAGGAAATTGTTTGATTAAGCTTTTTCTGTAAGTGCTCGGGAATCCTTTGGTTGCTGTAATCGTCAATAAGAAATGTTATACAGCAATTCTTCAGGAAATCGAAATAATCAAATAACAAGCTACAAATATCTGTGATTAAGGAAGGATCAGGAAGTCCTGATTCAATTTCATTTTGTCTTATACTGGCCCATGTATCCCATCGTATGGTCCGCGTTAAACATTTAAGATGCTCAAACACATCCTGGCCTTGCAATCTTGGTTTATCCTTTGATCCTGTAATTCGTTCAGTAACTGCTTGAGCAAATCCTCTGTAATCTGATTCAAAAAACCATGACTCTGAGAACAATCTATTTTGAGATTTTAGGGTAAGCCTTAATGTATCAAAGAGCTCTTCAAGCAATAGGAGGTTAAAAAAGCGGATAATCTGGACTTGGAGCCTATCAATAGTATCATTATTGAGTAACCAAAATCTTGAACGGAGTTCTACGGAACATGAAACGTAAATCCCAATCTCTCTGAGGTTTTGAAGGCTTCTTGCGGGATCTGATAATATTGTTTTTAAGGAGAGCCATCTTAATACAGAAGATTTTCCACATCCTCTGGGCCCATAAATATAAATTGGCTCCAAATTTTTGCACTCCTTAAGCCAAGGACATTCTATTGAAAAAAGCTCTGCAAATTCCTTGTCATTTGTGATCATCTCAGAGGAAATATAATCGAATGGGGAGGAAAGCTGGGTCGTCCCATTAGCTTCTTGATATCTACATGTCTTACTAAGACCTCCTAATTCTTCTATAAACATTTCTGGGTCATCAAGCCGTCTTCCTAAATCATCATCAGTTGCTCGTTGGAAAAAGGGCAAGAGACGATCCACAAATCGCCGTTCCCAAGAATCAAGAAGACTATAGTTTCTGCACAGGGCATTAGCTGCATGAAGAAGACACTCTATAGCCCGGAGGTGATCATCAGGCAGCTTCCATAGGTAGAACTGCCGGATTGCCGTTAGCCGTTCGTTATTCTTCTCAACGGCAGATTCCAAAGTTTTAATTTCTTTTCTCAAGTTATCCAGTAAATAGCCCCTCGTCTCGATACGCTTTATGCTGCCTGTGTCAATAAATTTCAACTGATATATTTTTTCTTTGTTTAATGGATCCGGCTTAATACCAACTAAGACATTTCCTGGATGCAAGTCGTCATGACAGAGTCCCTTTTCCCTTAAGGCAGCTACGGCCCTAAATAGATGTTCTGCAAGATTGAGAAATGCGCTGACACTTGTAAGGTTTCTAAATACAAATTCATCAAAGGAAATCCCTTCAATCCATTCTGTAACGATGGCCTCGTAATCTGTTGAAAATTCATCACCGTTAATGGATATATGACCGAAGAAGACTATTCGAGCAAAATAGTCCTCTCCCAGTTTGCTGGCCTCGGTTATTTCGTCTATGATACTACGACCGCTATAATCTTCGGCTGGAATTATCTTTAAAGCAACATCATTGCCAAGATCATCTTTGGCCCTCCAAACAACTCCCTTCATTCCGTGCTTATGATTCTCGATGAAGCGATAACTTGCAGAAGAATTATGACGACTGATAAGAGCTTCTTTGTGTATGAGTGAATCGGCTGTAAGTTCTTTGATGTTTTTTTCACTTAGGTATGCCATGTTCACTCCTTCCAGGGTTTGTGATGATTTCTGTTCTAAGGTGCTTATCTAGTGGATAAAGAAACATTAGTTTTGGTCTCTGGTTATTTAGGTATACTTGACCGCACTTTCGATATCCTCGGGTTCTTCCTAAGAAGATCCAGTTTGCCGCTTTATAACAGGTCCCAGAAAATCTTTCGGGATCAACAAATGTCTCGAGAAAGATTGGTTTTACCTGATAATAAAGAGACCATTCCTCCTGAACGACTTTGGTAGCGAGAGATAGCAAATAGGAAGCTAGATTCCTCACGCGAACCCAAGGCATTATTAGAAATCGGCCATTGTTTATACCTTTCAAACGAATCTCTTCAATATCGATGCCAAGGCTATGAAACAGATTGTCCCTCAGTGTTAATTTCCATGCTGGATCACACCAGCCGATTGCACTAATGATTATGTCATTTGAATAGACTAAGTACTTCAAGGCTCTACCAACGAATACTCTAAATCCAAGATAATGGTAGCTGTTCATTGCCCAATTCCACATTGGCTCTTTTTGAGTCCCTTTAACTTGTTGGAACTTGATTGAGGAGAAATCAATTTTTGTTATAGGTGATGTGTCAATCAATTCATTGAAACATTTCTTTTTCACCCTTTTTCTTTTATTTGAAACAGCTGATTTCCGAGGGGGTAAAATGAGAAAACCGTTTTTTCCCAATGTTAATAGAACATCTCTGCATGCTCTATCCTTTAGCCATCCGTTAGGCTGAAACCAATCCAGAGCCTTGCAAATTTCTATAGACGCCCTAGTCCTTCCATGTTCATAGTTCTCTTCAACGATTCGAGAAACCAATAGTAAATCCTGAGGAGTAAAGTATCTGCCTCTTAATACCATACCTGTTTCCACTTCCGGCTTAGATAGAAATAAAGATCCTCTATTTCTCATAGCAATGTTTCTCATATAAATCATTAAAAAGAATAGGGAGCTTTTAGTGAAATTCTTTTAACAAGGGAAGTATGATCTCACGCATTTGTGGATGGGCAGTTCTGGAGCATCTCAGGTTGAAAACGTGCCTCCACTCCCTAATATTGCAGGTCATGACTATTTCTGTTTTGAGACTGTTGGGAAGAACACTGCGGGCTTGCTCTGGACTAACGCCTAGCTCAATCAATCTCATGTAGGCCTGCTCAGCAGTTTCCATAGCCTTTAACCATTCCCTATATTCTGGTGAATCTTCGGACCAAAAAAGAGGCTTTATAACTATTATTTCGCTTCCGAAATTATCCTTCGAGTAATTAGCATACCTTGTACTCTCTTGGCTGTAGGAGGCGAGTCGATGGCGGACCAATTCATGACTGACCCCTCGGTCGCAAATAAATCGAACCGTGATGTTGATATGTTCAATCACACTGTGATGCCCAGAATCAAGAATGCGTTTCACGAACCCTTTAGCTGAATCTGGAGTAATACGATCTTCGGATTTATAGCAGGTACGTCCAGCCAACTCGATACGTTTTAGGATGGATTCGCCATCTTGCATATTAAGTATCTCATGCGAAGGTGCGATCATTTTCATAATAGACTCTTTCCTTTGAAGTTACATATTTTATGAATGATATTCAAACAATTAGCTGAAAACAAGTTATATTTTCTCATTCCCTGGTCCTCCTCGGTGGATGGGCGACACTTGTGTCGGCTGGTGCTGGATCAAGCATAGTTTGGCAAGGTCGACCAGTTTTAGCGGCCTCTGCCATAGCATCATAGCATTCCAGAATTACCCGCTTCGTGCGATATTCATCGTATTTTTGCTCATCCTTTCGTATGATGACGAGAAAGGTCGCCATATGTATCTATACAAAAGTTATTTATCCAGAGTTCCAATGTACTCTGCGATCACCTTCACCGACATTTCTTGATCTCCATCCAGTATGATTGGTGAGAATTCTGGATTCAAGGGAGAAAGGATAATCCTCTCATGCCGCCAGCCACTTTCTTCATCCGGTACTTTCTCTGATTGATATTTTTTGACTGTATAAGCTCCACCTGTCTCTGGGTCTTCCGGTCCGCGATACTGGACAAGTACAATCTTTCCAATACGAGAACCCGTCGGATTGGCTCTGAAAACGATGTAATCGCCATCTTGGATTTTTGGTTCCATGGATCTTCCCACCGCACGAGCCACGAACATATTTTCATCCAATTTGCCTAGACTATCTACCTCAACCCAGCCATCCGGCTCCACCGCTTCACCGCTGCCGAAATATCCGGCCGCTGCCTTCAGTGAATAAATGGGCAAAAATCTCTTGAACCATTCTTCACGAGGAACAGATTTAACTAAGACCAGCTTTGGCCTCTCCCTTTTGACTTCCTTGTAGAATCGCTGAATTGAAATTGGCCCTGCTTTAGGTTTTTCCAAGGCCCTACCCTTCACCTCATTAAGAGTCTCCACCAATTTCTTAATTTCCCGCCGCAAATAATCTTGTATTCCTCGAATCTCTCGTTCAGATTTCCCTTGAACTCTTAACCAGAATGGATCAGTAAGCTCTGGCTTTAATCCCTCAGTCTGTACCAGATGAAATAGCGGAGCCAAGGGATAGCCTTTGTTCCTTAACCGTTGAACCGTTTCTTCATCAAAATCAGCCTCTATGGGCGATTGATCGAACAATGAGGGCTCATGCGCCATGCTGATATCACATAAAGCCGTCTTGATAAGAAGTCTTCGGCCCTGTTCCTCAAGGGCAAGTAATCCTGATCGATATTGCATTTGACTCTTTTCAAATGCTTTCTGCTCCCATTCTTTGATGAGTATCTCAAATTGCTCTTTTGCGCGGGCCTCTGCTTTTCTGCCAGGCCTTCCATCACGGGGAGAAGTATCCAAGAAACTTTGCAGATCTTTTAGCGTTTTTATAGGAATGGCATCAGTTTCACTTAAAGCGAAATAACACACTGCTGATTCAGGTGTATCAACCGAGTATCTTATTAGGGGCAAATCCATCTCATCAGGATGGATTAAAGGCCTCACCATATCAAGAAGGGTCTTTAAAATCGGCTCCCCATATGTCAGGAGTCGAAGTGTTTCGGGATAACGATCAAACATGTCTCGATCGAAAGTAAAAGGAATCTTCTCATCATCCAATTTCAGAATCCAGGAATTGGGAAACTCAGAGTTATTTTCCCAATAGGATTTCAATGCGTGAGATTGTGTTATAACTTTTTCCAAATCGTTTAGGTTAAGGGGTGGCTCCTCCTCAGTATCTTTTCGTAATTCTTCCGGCAGATAATCATCAAGTTTAAGCCCTTTGGCAACCTGATCATCGTATTCCTGGTCCAAACGCTGGATGGCCTCTTCAATCTTTGTTTTCCTTTCTTCCCTTCGCGTTAAAGCCAGTTCTTGAATTGTACGCTCAACGCCACTCAAGATAGGCTGAAGTTCCCCTACAACCCATTCGAACATATTTATCCGTCTGCTCAAGGCCTGGTAAACCCTTGCCTCCACCGTATCCTCATAAAAATAGTTCCGAACATATACCACAGAGTGCCCGCCGATACGATCGATGCGACCTATACGCTGTTCTGCCCTCATGGGATTCCAGGGCATGTCATAATTGATAAGCATGCCACAGGTCTGGAGATTCAACCCCTCACTTGCAGCATCTGTACAGACAAGGATCTTTATGTCCCTGGCTTGCCGAAATGCATTCTTAATCTCTTCTTTGCTGCGAATAACCCATTTATATCCGTTCCATATCTCTCCGCCTCTGCCGGAATAGCACGCGACCTGGGAACCATATACCTGCCTGAGCTGCTCTCTAATATAGTCCATTGTATCAGTGTAGTGGGTAAAAAGAACCAGTGATTCATGGCTCTTCAGCATCTCTTTAACATCATCGTTTAATTGCTCCCACTTGGAATCACCCTTAAGTCTTCGAATCTCTCTTAAAAAGTCCTCCACATACTCAATTTCATTGGCGAAAAATTTTTGGCCTTCCTCCATTTCTTCGCCAATGTCAAGGCTCAGCTCTTCCTGCTCCAGGTCTTCTTCCGTGAGGCCCTGGGGCGCTTCAGGCATAATCTGTCCCTTGAGAAAGGCAAGGCGACGCCCCAGACTCTTTTCAACAGCATAAAATGAGCTGGTCAACCTTCGTCGGTAGACGGTCATTACAAAACCAAGCCCTTTGCGTTCGCTTTCATATTTTTGATAGAAATCGCTGAAATATTCCTCTATTCGATCGTACAGAACCCTCTCATCATCAGCCATGGGAACCCAAACAGATTTGGGCCTTCGGGTAGGCACTGTGTCTTGAAGTATACCCTGTTCTTTATAGTGATGCAGGAGCTTCCGTGTACTTCTTTTAAGAAGCCGTCTAAGCGGAGTGTGTCTTTTGACCATATCTGTCAGAAAAAGACGCCCGTCAGGAGATAGTTGCTTCAAAATTACGGACTTTTTACCTGATCCGGCCAGATGCCTAATTTGCTCCCACTCCACGGGACCTACCTTGTCTTCGGCCATCCCAGCAAATACTTGATCCAGTTCAGTACCGGTGGACAAGGAGTCTTCGAACATGTTCAGGACAAAATTCCAGTCAACTCGCTCGAAAGGCCTGCGAAGCTCATCAAAAAATCGGAGGAAATTTTCATCGGAAGCTTCCCATCGCCCACCGAGATCAAGAGATTTCAGCAGGTCCCATACTTCCACAGGATGAACCTGCATGGGTGTGGCCGTCAAAAACATCAGGCCCTTAGTCTTGCTGGCCAATCCGGGGAGTTTGGCAGTACCTTCCAGTAGCTCCAGCAGGCGATTTGGGCGTCGCCTGTCGTCTAAAAAGTCTTTACGCCGGGCGTGGTGTGCCTCATCTATGATAATTAAATCCCACGGACCTGCAGAAAGGACCTCTTCCTGTCTTTCTCTTCTTTTGGCAAGCTGTGAGGAGGCTATCAGAATTGGATGGGCGGCCCATGGGTTCCCATCTTTTTGTGGCAATTCATTTCGGAAGTAATCCGTGAAAGCGTTTTCACTGAATAATGGGATATTCAGGTTCATCTTCTCATACAGCTCTTCCTGCCATTGTCTGCCCACACTCTTAGGTGTGAGGATCAAGCATCGTTTGACTCTTCTCGCAAGAATGAGCTGCCGCAAGGCCATTCCTGCCTCGATAGTTTTCCCCAGGCCCACCTCAGAGCAAAGGAGGTAGCGTGCCGGAAACCTTGAGACGATATCATCCACGGTGGCTTGCTGGTGAGGCCAGAGCCGGACAGTAGCTGTCTCTTTGGCAAGGAATTTCCCATTGGGCAGATAGGGCGCATCTCGAAGGAACTGAAAGAGAAGCCGTTCCCTGGTATCAGCGGCATCAATTGGTCCAATAGATGGAACCTCTTCCAATGGATCTTTGGTGGGCGCCATTTTCGGCCTGAACTTAATGAGCCGCTCTTTTACGGCCTCGGGAATAGGAAAGGCGATCCAGTCAGGCTCCTTTCCTTCCCACAGTCGATCGAATCGATATGCAACCTGTTTTAGATAAGGAGCACTACCATCCCATGATCTGTAAACCATAAACTGTTCGTAGTTCTTCTCCCAGGATTGTGCAGATTCATTTACGCTCCCCGAAAAGGCAATCTGGTTCCCCTCCCCATCGGTAAAAAGCCCTTCTTTGGGATGGTAGTAGTCCAAGGATTCCGGGGCTGGGAGGGGCTTTCCGTCTCTTTGTGGGAGGACAACCTTTATCTTCAGAGTGCCTTTTGCAACCATCCATGCCAGAACTTCAAGGCGTCTTTTGGCTAATTCTTCGGGATCGTCAAGGTAAGCAAGGAACTTTTCTTTTAAGAGTTCAGCCAGATCGTGTCCCTTTTGAATAGCGGCCACGTCCTGTTCATTGAGATCGGCTCCAACAAGAAGCCGCATGGTGCCATCGTTTTTGATAAGGCGCGCAACTCCAGCGGCGGCAACGGCTAAAGCCGTAGAAGAAAAATATCCTGCACTACGGTCGTAGTATATGCTTCTGGATAAGGCCGGAATGTAAAATTTGTGTAATCGGTCATCAGATGGCCCGTATGAAATCTCAAAATCATAATCTCTCAGGGAAGGGCTTGACACAGTAGGTTCCTCTCTCTGAGCTTTGGTCGTTTTTTTGCCCTAATGATCCTCTAAATCATGTAATTACTACCTGGCTTTCAATTGCAGCTCCAATTGCTCTGGCAATTGCACCAGTTCTTCTTCAACGGGCAATGAGATATCCTCGAAAAATGCAAGACATAGGGCCTCAAGTGTGGCTGCTTCAGGGCGCTTGAATTTATCCTTTTCTTTGGTCCATGGGATTGCGTTGACCAAGGCTTGAATACCTGCCTTGAACTGGGCATCGTTCATCAAACCCGCTCGCTTTAAAAAGACCTCGCACGCCTTTGCTCCATCCTCTTCATAAACAAGCATGGCCGTGTGAATTGCATCGATGAGTGAGGAAAAGCTCGTGGCCTCCGGGTCAACCGCTCCCCTCCGACGTCGGGCCTGTGGTAGCTGTAGGGATACAAAATTTTGTATCTTTGTAATAATGCGCTTTTGCCTAATCAGGTCCTCCTCAATATCCATACCCAGAGCCAAAGCCAACTTTCTGGCTTCATCAGCCGGAAACTGCTCGGCCTTAAAGGCATCCCAGGCCATGAGCACCCAATCGGTTATAGGATCAAACTGAACGGAATGACCCAGAAGTAACCCCTGCTTGCGCAATGCAATAACTTCTTCACGGGCAATGGCTAATGCCGTTTCAGGCCTTAAGGGTTTGGGGTTTCCGGTTTTTTCATCCACCTCGCTTGTTAGAACCGGCCAGTTTTCAGAAATCACCGAAAGGACTGGCCCAAAAGTTGAGAGATATAAATCCACGCCGCTGATCCCCGCTTCATGAAACTGTGAAGCTTTCTCACGGGCAACCTCTCGAACTCTTCCCTTGATGTCATCCCACCAGACCTGTTCTCCTGTGTCGATTCTTTTCCGGCAAACCAGTAAGATTGTGGAAGCGGCGGCATTTTTCTTCGCTTGGTGCAAGCTATGTTCGCTTTCTGTGTGAACTGGCCAAGAGGCTTCAATCGCAAAACCGGCCCCGATAAGCGCGAGAGCTAATGTGTCCCAAGCTTCCACTTTCTTGTGCGTAAACATCACGGTCAGAACACCATCGGGGTGGAGAACCCGGTTCATTTCCCTGAAACAGGCGGCCATCTTTCGTTCATAGTCCTTTTCGGCGAGTTCTCTTTTGTTTCCTCTTCCAACTCCTTCAAATCGGGCAACATTAGCAACAGCTTCATTGTCTTTGTCGGTCAACTCGTCGGTAAAGAATTGCGGATAAACGCTACCAAGGGTCCTTTTCATCCACACATAGAAGAAATCGCTACATTCTGAGTACATCACATTGTCATAATAAGGTGGGTCTACACAGATGAGGTTGATGCTGCCGGTTTTGAGATCAGATAGATTCTGGGAATTACATTGAGTTATTGAAAGTCTTTCTAATGGATTACCATTGGATCTTCTGAAGAGGCCCAATTGGGTAGTTTGAGACAATTCCGAAATACCCTTATAAGCATCCTCTATTTGGCTCAGAGACCAGTTAAATAGATTATGTGCTGCATCATATTCAGCATGACTCCATTTAAAACTGAAGTCATGACGATCAAAAGTACCTTTGATTACGTTCCGTGTACTCTCCCAACGAGCCATTCGAGAATTATGGTCACACGCTTTATCGATAGCAATTGCTAAATATGTCTGAACCGCATCTGCCATTTCGTTATGAAGCTCTTTTCGGGCCTCCTGCATGACCTCATCGAACACCTCCAGATAAGTGCTTATGGAGAGGAGTTGGCGTGGAGAGAAGAAATCACCCCACGTCCTCATACCATATCGAAGGGGCCTTGGGTCAGTTGATACTTCTGGGTAGGGTTCTCTCGGGATTAACCCTTTGGCTTCCCAAATAGGGAGTTTGGCTTGAAGCTCTTTTTCTGCCATACTTATCGCCTTGAGGTCACGCTCAGATGGTGATCGAAAAGATTTACCCTCATAATTTTTTACACCTAAAACATAAAGCTGTTGGCCCATCCTACCTGCTTGGGCTTCTGCTTTGATATAATCCCCGTCAATGGTATCGTCACCCCAAGGTGAAATGGCCGTACCCCGGCTGATGGTGCCATTATCAGGATTGGATTTAACAGCGTTTTTCCCTTGGACAATTTCAAATCGACATGACTTCCATTTTGGCTCAGTCAATAATTTCACAGCCACAGGTTTGCTACCCTTTTGAAGCCACCAGTTAGGGGAAAGCGGGACTGGTTTTCCTGTCGCCGGGCAAGCCACTGTCCTTGCCCATATGTAGGCAAAAATGCTTTCACCTTTTTGGCGCGGGAAATAAGGAGCAAGACGTTCCTCAATAGTTTCTGACATCCTTTTGCCATAATTGTTTATTTCTTCAAGCAGTTTTTTTCCGAATCGCGCAGGGTAATCAAGTGTCGCCTTTAGAATTACGGAAGCGACAGGGTTCAGTTCATTAGCATAGGTAGTAAATCCATAGCGTAGTGCCTCAAAAGGTATTGAGCCACCTCCAGCCATAGGGTCCAATACGCTTAAATTTCCATTTCCCCAGGTTATTTCAAGAAGGCGTTGCATTAGTTGTAAATCATTTTCCTCTGGATCGTTAGTAAATGCCCGGGAGTATCCATAAGGATTACCGGGGAGCTTGATATTTTTCTCTTTGGCATATCGGATAAGTTTCCTACCAGCAACCGGATCGCCATGGATGCCGATGAAGCGAAGGAACCAGTTATGGTAGTCTTTTTCGGTTGGAAACTTAGACTTCAGGTCTTTTGGCCAATTATCGGAGTAGGCAGGGAGTACGCTGGCCAAAATTGCAGCCCGGCTGGCGGTGAGGGGCCGTCTAGCCCACCAGACGTGGAGAAAATAAAGAGGTGGCAAGGCGCTGCTTGCGCCTCGTTCTCTTTGGCTCTCAGCTCCAATAGCTGCAACCGGCAACCAATCTTCAATCAAGACTTTTGGTCTTTCTTTGCTCATCTATCCTCTCATATTTCTGTTTTTCAGGCTTATAAAGCTACCAATAATGCCTCATGTATCTTGAGATTTAATCCTTATCAGTGTATCACTTAGATCATCTATAAAATGTTTTAATGACGGATCGTTTTTGGCCGCTCCGTAAAGATCCATCTCTTCCACAATCTTTTCTCCGTATTCGTAGCCTCCAAACTGAGGCGTTACTTCTGAAGAGACAATGGCATCCCTCATGAC
>SDBT01013119.1_pt1 | contig 13298 bp, 17 predicted proteins | sample 2277101 | NCBI WGS metagenome assembly SDBT01 (sample SAMN10404973, study PRJNA504765) | marine sediment metagenome | isolation source: marine sediment core GS10_PC15, 103 cmbsf | place: Arctic Ocean: Southern Knipovich Ridge | collected 2010 | reverse complement strand
TTTGACCCACCATCTGGGAACGTGCCAGTATCGAGAGTCCAATTCAGCCAATGTGGGGGTGCAACGATGTTGCCCGATGCTGCCGGCGTTACCGTGGCCCCAGAGTCGGCCCCGGTTATCGTCTGAGCCGCGACGAACTCAGTGGTCGTGGTCCTGTAGATCAGGCTCCACTCGGTCGCACCGGACCCGGAGTTCTCATCAAAGACGCCTGTTGCCCCAGACACAGCCTGGGTCACAACCTCGCCTTGGGTGAACGTGCCGGTCACAGTCCCGACGATCCGCGTGTTGCGGAAATCGAGTTTGTGGTAGCCTGAGTCACCTATCGTAGCCGAGTAAGCACGACCATCAGCGAAGTACATCTTCTGGTATGCTGCCTGCATCGCTACTTGGCCACTGGTATCAAGGTCACCAGCCGTGAATCCGTGTGTCGCTCCGAGTGTGGTTAGAGTTGCCATTGTTTAGCTTCCTACTGTTTGTTATATTGTTGATACTGTTTAGTGGTGGCCGCAGTTGCCCCCTTTCCGTGTTTCTTCATCCAGTCTTTGTACGATAGTTTGCTGCTTGTGGTCTCGCTGGGGCCAATACGTGTACGGCGTTCTTTGGCTGCTTTGGTCAGACCCGTCGTATCACCAAGTTCTTTCGTTGCTCGGTTCTTTGCTCTCCGCGTGGCTCGCGTTATTTTTCCGAGTTCAAGTTCTAGTTTGCCTTTGCGGTAGGTCTTCTTACCACCGACCGCTTCTTTTACGTATCGTTTGATCTTCCCGATGTATGCCATTCTACAAATCTCCAAAATAAATTACTTGGTGGCCGACGACCACAATACGTTCCTTGTATGATCCCCCGCCAGCAAACTCGAATGTGTTGGGGTCAACCCAACCCGTGCCGGGTTGCCACACTTGATCTGCGTTATAATCTGATTTGCGTGTGTAGTCTGTAAACTGTGGTGATGGAATCGTTATAAATGTCCATGTGTCACCAGTTGTTGTCCCAGCGTCATTGCGGGTATCAACACGCCATTCGTAAATAGAATAATAGCTAAATGCGTCCAACACAGTTGTTGACAGTGTGTGTGACGTACTATCATCAGTGATGGTTTCTTGGAGTACCCATGCCCCGCCTTGTGCTCTGAAATAAACAAGGAAATCAGGGGTCTCGCCAACAGGAGTAACCCAAGTGAGTTGTTTAAGGTTGTCTTTGCCAGTGATTTCAAGGTCTTCTTGATCGTCTGTTGGTACTGGCGTCGTGGCTTTGCCAGGGGGAGATATTAGGTCATCCGCAGTAGTGAAAGATACTCCATCATTGCGGAATCGACCTTGTGAACTGTAAGCATCAACACCAAAAGCATAAGTTTTGCTCTCAAGTAACCCAGTAAATAAATTTGGACTTGTTGCAGGGTTAATAACGGTTTGCCCAAAAGGTGACAATAGAGTTAAAACAATGCCATAATGGTCTACCGCCGCCCAACCGTTGTCAGTACCAGGAGCAGAGGCAGTCCATGTTGCAGAAAGAGTTGATGTAGTGATCTCTTCACTTTGCTCTGGATTAGTTACTATAGGAGGGGGTGGGTAAATATCATAAGGTCTGCCGTCGCTAACATGGGATAGCATTAACAAATCATCACTGGTAGGTGCGTGTTCTTGAAAAAATGTTTCTGCGAAATTATCAAATAGACAGGGGTCTCCAGCAGTATGCCCACCAAAGGTTTGATGCCACTTCGCGGTCATTTTAACCCAATTATCTGTTGGATCGTTGGGAGAAGAAAATGTAGTAATAGAAGTCACTTCAATCTGCACATTACTCTGAAAAACACCCTCTAGTAAATCACCAACCTCAACAGCAACTTTGCCAGGGTCAGGATTAGAGCCAAGCGAACGATCTTCCCAATATAAATCAGTATCTGCCATTATACGCTACCGAAATAAATCTCGCCTTCTTCACTAACCGCCACCACATTCTGTGACCAATTGCCTGGTTGGATCAGACGATCACTGTTCCACTCCGCATCAGCCTCGTCCCAGTAGAGATCAGGATCATAACCACCCGGCCTATCTTCAGGGAACGCCATGTCACTCTCCTATGCTGGTTCAATATACGTACTCGTGATCGCCCCGATCAGTAACACCGGGTAATCACCACCCACTCGGGTCTCATACGCTTTAACGAGCCCAGGACGTTGACCTCCGCGGGCTCGACCTTCTTCTACATCGTAGGGTCTAACATTCTGCAACTTCGGGGACGTAGCCGGAGGCTGCTTCTCCGCGGCCAGGCCCTCATGCAATCCTGCAAATGGGAAGGGGAGTTCGATTGGACTATCCTTTCAAAAAAGACTCCTAAATTGGGCCACCCGGCAGGGGGAACCGAGTGGCCCGTTAAACCGTGGGGATATGCCCACGTCATAAAGACTAAGACGTTGTAATAGCCTCGAAATCAGGAGACGCTTTGGTGCCGACATTGACGTACACTATCGAAGTGCCAGCAGTCAACGACTTGATGTAAATACAACCAGGTGCGTAGACCGTAGTAGCTTCTAGCACCGAAACAGCCGAGAGGCCGTAAGCCAGTAAAACACCATCTTCGGTTTCCCAGATGTTTCGGGTCGCCACCTCAGCAGCAGGACCAGGAATCATATTCTCGTGTCTAAAATATTCTACACTCATCGTTTTCTCCTTATGTCGTTTTCGTTACAAATTGCCAGGTTCTGTTAAACGGTCTGCCACTGTCGATCTTGGTGTACATGCGTGATCGGGCGTCTGTTTCATAAGCCTTGGGCAGTGCCTTCTGGATATATCGTTCGATATGCCCAGATTCAATCTTTGAGAAATACTGCTCGGCCTCAGACAAACATGACGCCTTCACTACCTCATCGAACTGGGACGGGCTCGGGATCATGTTGTTCAGAGGTTCCACAGAATACACACTGTTCGCGGCCGGGTCAGTACCACCAGCACTACCATCGGCCTTCAGCCAATCAGCCACAGCGAACGACCCTGTCGAGCCAGTGTAATCAGTCACGATGGCGTAGGACCCACGTCCAGTACCGTCGATGATGTCTACTCGCCAACCGTTGAAGTAGTCGTCGGCTTCGTCCCGCGTGGAATCTACCACGGTGGTCGCTCCGGCCCCGGTAGCTAACCCGGTTTCGATGTCGATCTTGTTGAAGCCTAGAATGTAGGGCCACTCAAGGGTATCAACCTGGATCGGGTCCGGGTAGATGAGTAACTCTGATCTTCGGGTCGGGCCGAGAGCACTGGACGCCGGCTCTAACTGCCTGATCGCAGCCATGAACGGGTAGCCTGTGTCTTTGCTGTTCTGTCTCCGTCTTCGGATCGTACTCTCAGCAGTCCACACGATACGTTGACGATGGACGGAGTCTTTGTCGTAGTTGATGTCGCCACTCACTTCGCCGCCGTAGTACTCAGGCAGCGGGAGTCGGCCTACGTCACCAGCTACGGTTTCGTACTGGGTGATTGTAAACGTCGAAGACGCAGCCGGGTCCGTCCCCCCACTGTTTCCGTACTGATCGAGCCAGTCGGCAACTGTAACCACGCCTCCACTTGTCGTATAATCGGTAATCTGGGCGTAGCTTCCTTCACCTGTTTCTCCGGTGATGTAAATCCAGTATCCATTGAGCAGGTCGTTTGTTGCATAGGTATCCTCCAGTGTCGCATCAGTGAGCGACGTAGCATCAGCAGCATCAGCAGTCCCGGTGATCTCTACATTCGATACCGGCACTTGGATCATGCGTTTACGCCAGAGCCAACCAGTCGGCGGGGCGTCAGCCATGAACTGACGGACACCGTCAGTGATAACCTGTTTGATGTCTTCCAGGTCGTCCGTGTCTATCGGTGGCATCGCCCGGCTATCACCAGCCGTTCCTCTATACGCTGTCCCCGCTTCCTTACTTATTCTTGTTGCGAGGCTTAGGACGCTTAGGCTGCTTGTCGGTTCCGCCATCTTTCTTCTCCGCTTTCACAAAATACCCAACACAACACTGCCGGATCAACTGTATATCCTGTGCCAAAACCGCGTGTGTCTCCCGAGAACCACTCAACTGTGCTACGGTTTGGTCGATCCGCTTCAACGCTATCTGTACCTGTTCTTCTTTCATTACGTCCCCTTTACTTTGATTTCAACCTCAAGCACATGACCACCATTGACCATGTGAGCCAGGGCTGCGGCACTCTCCGGTGTCAGATGGATACCGTGTATGCGTATACGGTCGCCGTTGGACTGCGTGGTGAACTCCATCTGGTCTTCTTTTACGTCAAACTTTGATTCGTGTTCGAGTTCCATGACTCACCCAAGAAAGCCATCCCCCGACCTATGTCGGGGGACAGCGATTAGACTTAACCCTTCAACATGACCAACGGGCCGTTATTGGTTTGGTCACCAGCAACAAGATACCCGGCAATCTGTGAAGTATCAGTAGCAGGAACTGTACCACCAAGGGCGGTCTCAGTCCCCTCCAAGGAACCGTCGTGCCGCCAGCAAACACCAACACCTCCATTGTCATTGACTGTACTCTGCGGAGCAACCCAACAAATACCTTCCTTCAAAATCCAGAAGTAATTTGCCGCGGCCGACACATTGGCAAACGGAATACCAGCTTTCGGTTTGGCTGCGTTCGAGGCAACTACAATAGAGGCATACGGATTTTTGTAAACCTCAGTCTTAAAACTTGTTGTTATTGCCACGGCAAGTTCCGCATCCAAACGCACCTTAAACAGTGCGTTGGCCGAAGCTGCGTCATTACCTGTTATCATCCTGGTGGTCGTGTGAAGGTCAGTCGCACCATCAAAGATGATAATAAAACCACCAGCAAGTTCATCCTTGGTTAGTGCACTGTGTGTCGCAGCAGGAACGGTGATTTCAGTATCACCCTTTGCGGCAGTTACAACAAAAGTGGTAATTGATATGTAACCAGTCTCGCTAAACTCGCATCCGTGTGCGGCGAAGAGAGCGTTGGCACCAGTGGACAAAGCATACACTGCTCTCCTACCGCCGCCAACCTCAACTTCGTCACCGACATTCCACTGTGGGTCTCTCACCGTGGAAACCCGATAGAGGAAGTCATGCACGCCCCGAGTGGTACTCTGGACAAGACCAGACCCACCAAGGCGAACTGTTCTATTTGTATATTCAGCCATATCTAATCTCCTTGATTAAGAGGTTTTGTGCAGGACGTGACCACACTTACGGATATTCTCAACGAGGATGTTATGAGCACCATCATTGAACGAGGTGAACGTGGTGTGCTGACGACGATCAACCATCGGGCTCTTCTGGTTCATCCAGTAGTTCTCATGGACGACAGGTTTGAACCAGGACAGATCAATCGAATAGAGCGGGTCGTAAGTCGCACTATCCAGGGTGTCCAAGGGGATCACCGGGACACGGTTGAGTCGGCAAAGGTCGCCATCGACGGTCAACATACTGCCAAGGCCTTCCTTCTTGGTCGCAACGTGGTTGTCGTCCTTGTCGTCAACAAACTGCATGATGTCGAGGACCGTATCAGTCCCGGCGACGGACATATACTTCATAGCCCGATCACGCATCAGTGGAGTGTTGAGGATGATCGGCGGGCGGAACTTGGTCTTGATACAAGCCTTACGGTAGGCTTTCAAGAAGGAGTTATTGATCGCCGTGTACGGTGCGGCCCAATTACGCCACTTAGTTTCCGTGGCAGCGTCAATACCAGCTATGATCGTGCCGGTCGTAGCATCGCCGAAAGTAACTGTAGTGCCGTTGAACCCGCCAGTCGTATTGATAGTGCCGGCCGAGTTCAGTACACGCAGGTAATACGGCAGCGTGAACGGTGTGGTCTTGTCTGTAGCCGAGTTGGGCACAGCAATCATCGTCTCTTCGATCAGGTCGGCCAGGTCGATCATCGACTTGTCCTTACGAGTCTGAACGAGGTTGACATAACCCTTGGTCGAGTTCATCTGCTGTACGATCTCGAACTCATCCCACGATGCGTTGGTGCCGAGCAAGGCCCAATGCACGTCGATAGTCTGAATCGAGTCACCGAACTTCGGCTCGTCGGTATCAAACAGGGTACGGTAGCGAGCGTTGCCCGACGTATCGAAGGACACCTTACGCTGGATGGACGTACCGCCGTCGATGCTTACGTTCTTCTCCTCGAACAGCTTGCACCAAAAATACTCCTGGTGGTCAAGAGCATACTCCAGTTCCTGATTTGGCAGATCGGCCAGTGTGGTCGCCAGTGCATCTGCAATATCTTCTGGTCTGTAACCCATTGTTATTTACCTCTCAGTTTAGCGAGGATTTTCTCGGCGTTTGCCTCCGCCTTCGCCCGTGTCTTCTTGCCGGTGTCAAGCACAGCCTTGGTGTTGGTCGGTTCAATGGTGAGGCTTTTACTACGCTTCGTGGCCTTCGCTTTTATATTCTTTCTTATCACCGCTTCCTGTACGTCCTTCGTGACGAGGAAGTGGGCACGATCAAATGCCTCATCCATAGGCATCTCTACACCTTGCTGTTGAGCCCCGAGCATAATCAGGTTCGCCTGTTCTGCGACTTCGTATCGTTTCTTGATCTGCCCCTGCGTGAGACTGTCCCAATCCTTGGAACCCTTCTCAACCACGCCGTACACTTCCTGGTATGGCGTAACGTCGGGCTTCTCAAAAAACGTGTCGATCTGCTGTGCAATTGCAGCGTTTTCTACTGCTGCGGCCTGGTCTACTTTCGCGTCACCAGATGCACTAGCTTCTCGCAGTTTGGCAAGCTCCTCAGCTTGCTGTTGGCTCTGGCCTACAACCTGTTCGAGCACGTCAACAATAGGGTCGTCCTCGTAGTGCGTACGCATGGCGGCGAAGTCGATAGGTGACTTCTTCGGTTCAAGCGTAGCAGGAGGAGTCTCGGGCACGGCTGGTTCAGCTTTCTTACTGACCAGGGTCTTGCCCACCTCTGAAAACTTTGTCGATAGGTTGTTCTGACTTTCCAACGCTTTGGCACAGGTCTTCTTTGCGAGTCCAGGATTTGCCTCTGCCAATTCCTCAATATCTTCCTGGGTCCATCCGGTGTGTAAAGCCGCCCGGACTTCGGCTGGTGTTAATGCGTTCTCGTCGTCTGGCTCTGGCTCCGGCTCGTCTCCTGCCGGTTCGGGCTCGGGTTCGGGCTCAGGTTCCGGCTCAGGTTCTGGGTCATCGTCTCCAGGCTGAGGGTCGGGTTCCGGCTCCGGCTCCGGTTCAGGTTCCGGGGTAGGATCGGGCTTCGGGTCATCATCAGACGCTCGCAACGCGGCTAGATTCTCTTCGGCGTTCTTGTGTACTCTCTCCATATCAGTTTCGTGCTTCTCTGCTCGTTCTTCTTCGAGTTTGATCTGTGCTTCGTCGTCTTCTAGTCTCGGATACATGGTATTATCCCCTTGTACATGCGTCTACTATCCCTGAAAACAAACCATCCTTACGACGTTCCTCGATAGGAAGATCGTCATAGGGCACACAACAAGGGTGTTGTTTATTTTTAGGGTCTTTGACAGACCCATATATCCACCCATCAGCTATCTTGTCTTTGAGCCACGCCTCGTGTTGAGCCGAATCAGAAGCCGTTGGGTTTTCTAAACGAAACTTGACCCCGGCTATGGCACTATCACGCTGCCATTGTTCAGTATTCTCCCACGGAGCTTGAGGCTGACCACCAATAAGACGACAATACAAACCATTTGTTTCGTGACATAATTCTGCAATCTGTTCTTCAGTCATTTTCGTTCTCCTAGTAAATAGTCGGCCAGCCCCTCGCTGGGGTCGGTATTTGTTAGGCTATTCGTACTCGTCCTAAACGTCTGGTTTTCTTCTTCTGTTCTTTCTTGTAACACCCAGCAGATTTCAGAGCATACGCTTCCTGTTGTTTCGGACTGGTGAACTGCGGTTGTCCTTGCGGTGTCACTTCGATACCAGGATACAGTCTACGATGCACCGGGATGTCATCAGGATGAATCGCCAATGAGTCGCTCGTATGGTGGTAGTCGCCGTTCCGTCCGGCCACCACTGCGACGATGCTCATACTCTCGTCGCACTCTGGGCATTTGTGATCGTCCATGAAACTGTCCACTTCCTTCTCTATGCCACAGCGTTTGCATTCCATTCTGTGTTCTGCCATCAGTCCGTGACCTCCTCGTATGTAGCCTCGAAGATGTCAGGCTTGCAGGGGTAGAACTCGCCTTGAATACCCTTGATGATGAAGTCCCCAAAACATCCAGTCATAACACCTTCACGCGTATCAATCTTGATTACAGGTATCTTGCCGTTCTCATACGACGCATACGCAGACGCACCTACCCACCGCAGCACTCGGTCTTTTGTCTCATTTGTAAACTTTTCCGCTTCAATCACTACTGGTTTCTTTCTGTACTTCGCCATTACACTGTCCCCTGATTAACTGATTGTGCCTCGGCAGCAGACGACTGAGCCTGCTGATTGAAATCCTGTCTCGGTGTCGAGACCGGCCTCGCCTGTGGGTTGCCGCCGTTCTGCTGGGCACCCGCGAGCGAGTTGCCTCCACCCCCGGCCTTGCCTGGGTTCTGCGGTCCCATCATTGCCATTACCTGCATCTTCTGTTCCCATTCAGGATCAGAGAAGATGTCCTGTGCGATGTCCTCGATCCCCATATCCTCGGCGATCTTGGTGGCGGCCCGCTGGATGTTGAACTGCTGACCGATCTGCATCAACGATACCGCTGTTTGGGTTAAACTCGTCAGGATATTAGAAAACTCGATGACCCGCTTCGACCGAACCATCGGGTCCATCTTAGTCATAGACCGAGCCACGATCTTAAAGGCGAAGTCGAGGAAGTCACCCATACGTTGTTCGGGTGTCAACTCAAGTTGAACCTGCTCGCCGCCAGTCTTACGCTTGGTGAGTGGTAGCTCGATGAACGGATCAGTGTGCAAATACCAGGCGATCCGACGCTGGACCTCACTCGTGCGGTCGTACACGATGTCACGAGAATCTTCGATGTTGATTGATGCGTTATTCTGCAACGCTTGTACGGCTGTAGCTGATGTTCTACTCCCACCCGGTATATCAGAACCAGAGATCAACTCCGGGTTGCCGGCCATCGTGTTATAGATGCCGTTCACTTCGGAGATGAATCGCTCGTTGTTAGGGTTCTGCCCGCCGAACGACACTACGTTAATCCCCTTCGGGTCCATCGTCGGCACCCACTCGTTCGTGATCGCCTCTTCTATCTGCGTAACGGTATCAGCTTGGCTCGGGTTATAAAGTCCGATGTCCTTCTGTGACTCGAACTGCCGGACCATCTTATTGAAAATACGATTGGTTATCCTGGACAAGTCATACCATACACTCACCGGAGGTACTGGAAACGGGCTATCTTGCACAGGAGGAGAAAACGATAAGAACGTATAAGGTCCTTCTTTGGGACCGTTGTACTCCGCCTTGTTGATAAGTTTACCTTGTCGCTGTTGCTTCGGGTCGCCCATCAGTACCCATGACTCAGCCTCCGGGATGTAAATCTGGACTACATCGACCTCGTCCTGGAGTTTGGTCATCTTGGCCTTCGACCTACTGTCGCGGCTCACATCAGCCAACGCATCAGTCATGTTGGTTGGGGACGACGGTAGGGCCTTGACAACATCACTGGCGAACCCGTCTGTATCGAGTAATATCTGTCGTGATACTGTCACTCGGTCCCACAGCATCTTGGCCTTCTTAATGTCTGTGCATGTGGGGTCGAAACCAAAATTCTGGAGGCTTACATTACGTGCGTACACCTGCCCATTATCTACCAGCACATCATCGAAATTGAGCATCTCCCCGGAAGCCTTGATGCCAGTCCGCATGATCCCCCAACCAAACAAAGCGTTGGTGATCCATGCACGCAACTCGTCCTTGAGTCCGATCTGTCGAGCCACAGTGTCGAGACCAAGACCCAGAAGCTCCGCGTACCCTTTATGTTGTGTAAACGGGGTAGTGACTTCGGTTATCGGGTTCTTCATCACGAGGTTCGGGACCAAAGCACGGATCGTGTGGAACACCAAATTGATCGGTTCCTCTACGTCAACGGCACTATCCATCCTGTAGTACTCGGGGATGTAAGACTTAAAAAGCATTCTTGACACTTTATTAAAGCGTTCAACACGGTCGAACCCCATGATGACTACGTCCTCTATTTGAGATGGTGTTACTGATTCGGGCATTCCTAACTCCTAAAGTCAAACCCTCGGCGTACATTACGGCCGCGTCCTCGTTTCATTCTCTTCCTATGCTGCAAGAACCGATACCCAGCCGAGTTCTTCGGTGGAATCTTCGACTTCGGTTTACCAGAAACTGGCGTATCACTGTCGTCGATGGTCAAAGCATCAGCAATGACGCGGTCACCGTGGGTCTTCTTGGCCGACGCCGACTCCTGCATCATGTATGCTGGGCCGATCCCGCCGTTCGCGTAATGGATGTAAATCCGTGCTTCTTCGATTGCCATCGCAGATCGGTTAGCGTATTCGCCATGTGCCATAGCCTTATCCAAGGCCGACAACAGAATATACTTGCCCTCGCGGGTCATCTGGTGGCCATACTTCTTCGACTTCTTCGGTATGGTCGTGTCTTCCGTCGTGCTACAATGGAAATACGGGTATAGGCACTTCTTGACGAGGATGCGACCAAGGTCCCAGCCCGGCCCGTTCTTCTCCCATTTGAGGTACGGCAACCGCCAAGGTTTCGCACCGCCGAACCACACGGCAATAGCGATGATATGCTGGGCAAACTCATACGGCGGATATTCGGCCGAGGCCCATTCACCCACCTTCTCGTTCGTTTCCTTGCACTTGATCGAGATCACAGAGTTCGATGCACCCTGGCCTTTGCCAGTGTCGATCCCGAAGATGTAGTGCATCTTCTGATCCGGCCTACCGTTGATGAGATCACACCATATCTTCAGTGCCCCGTCAGACCGCTCGACTGCATGAAGATCATCGAGTGATTTCATCTGTATCCTATGGTGTAGTTCCTCGTATCCGAGGTTCCGCTTCCATCGGAGGTCCCAGATACTCTTCGGTGGCCTCGCATATAGGGCCTCGTGGATGTCCAGGTCCGCTGTGAAGAACGAAACACCGGGTTCAGTATCCTCTCGTAGTACTTCTGTGGCCATATACTTGTAGCCACGCTCTTTTTCCTCTTTGTCGAACCACGGAGACCTGATTTCCCACTTTTTGGCCTTGTTCTGCTGCGTATATCGGCCGGCACCCTTGTCTGGATGCTCCCAATATGGCATAATGAAGACTTTGATGGTCTTGTCACTACGCCATTTATTGTATTCCGAGCCTGGAACCGACGTTGAGTTGACGATTCGCACCAAACAGGCGTCACGGGAGGCCATACGCATAGCCGAGCCATTCTGGACAGCACCAAACTCGTCCAAAACGCCGATCAAACGTCTATCACCCCTTGCCGCGTGCTTGGTAGTGGACTCACCATCGAGAGTCGCAGTAGTTATCGGGTTGTGCCAGTGCATGTGGGACCGATTCGCCTGCCCGCGGAAGCAATCCGGGGGTCGCATCCAGTCAGGAAGCCACTGATTGATGTAGTCATGCTTCTGGAACAGGGCTTTCATGTTGCCCGGCTTATCTACATAATCCTCATTACGTGACAGTTCGAGTAATTCTGTTGGCTTCTTCGACTTGCGGAACAACATCAGCCAGTGTATGAAGAAGACGCAGCACCACGAGGCTCCCATGTCTCGGGCCTTGTCGATCAGCACATCCTCACCAGTCTCGATGCAGTTCTCGAACCGCAACAGAAGATCATCCTGGATCGGCCATGAGATCATGGGTTGATCTGATTCCTTAGACTCGATCCTCTTACCAGTTTCGTCCACGTCGAACTGATGGAACGTCATCCCGAAGGTGTTCAACCAGAAAAGCTGACTCTCGGCACAAGCTGCGAGCAGGTCCTTCTGCATGACCTGGTCGTTCTCGGCCCGCTCCATCAGGTCCATCCGATAGGCGATGTTGGCCTCACGCTGCTTCGGTACAGCCAGACTGGTCTTGGGGTCGATCCAGAGGTTGGCCGGTACTGGGAACGGCTCTGATAGCTTCGGTTTTAGGTTAGTCTTGTGTCTGCTCATCTATCCCCACTCTTTGATCCCACCGGTAGGTCGGGGTGGATCAATGGGTACTGGCTTCTGCTCATGCTCTCTCAACGGGCAGTCCTCATGGATGTCGTTACCCTCGCCGACATTATCGGCCAATTTACTACACACCCACGACTCATGTGGGTTGTGCATATCGCCACCCCACGAATATGGGCACTCTCTACAGTTCTTGATCTCGATCAGCACTATCATTCTCGGTTCCCCCTAATTTCGGTATCGCTGGTCTATCAGGTGCAACCGGCTCTGGCTCAGGTGTCCCGCCGCCCAGTCGATCCTGGAGCCGGCGACTGACCTCGCTGTTGTACTGGCCTGGAGCCGCTCGTTTCTTCTCTTCCTTCTGTGGCTCTTGAGCAGCCTTCCCTTCGGTCCATTCCCGGATCGTCTTGGCTACCCGGTGGTCCGGTTTGTGGTGGATGTCCACGACCTCATCATCAGGTGTGCGGATACGCTCGGTTCCACCATTGGCGAGCAAGAACATCTTTCTGGCCAGGGCCTCGTTCTTCGTGACCATCTTCGCCTCGTTGTCGATGAATATCTCAACGTCTTCCTCGCCGATCTGTTTCAGCCATTCTGTTAGGCTCTTATCCACGAGGTTTCAACCTCCAATCACGACGCCGATGAGGTTTTGCTTGGCGGTACAGGTCCTTCTTGTCTAGTTTCTTGTCCATCAGTCATTGTCCATCCGATAATTCTCATTCCCATCACGGTAGTTGTACCGCTCGTCGCTGTATCCCGTCGCCTCTTCTCGCTCGTAGCGGTCCATCAAGAACATCAAAGGCACTTTGGAAAAAATAGGTAGGATCACATCAATAGGCACACAATAACTTGTATTCTCCTCTCGACCGTGTCCACCCACAAGCACACCACGTACAATACCATCTAAAGTAAATACAGGACAACCGGAACTCCCACCCCAAGTTGCGGCATCAGCCATGAACAAAGACGCCCAGCCATATCTTTCACCCACACCGTAATTTTCCACATCCATAGTGGTCATAGATACCACACCCATAGTCAGGGCATTGAAATGTTTCTTCCCGAACGGACTCCCGATCACGTAGACCGACTGGCCCAGCACACAGTCTTTGATGCTGCCTGTGGGCAGGGGGATCAATACGACCTCGTGTTCTGTCGTGCCCCGCTCCCCAGCGACGCATCTCAGGTCGTCTACC
>SDBT01013118.1_pt1 | contig 13298 bp, 9 predicted proteins | sample 2277101 | NCBI WGS metagenome assembly SDBT01 (sample SAMN10404973, study PRJNA504765) | marine sediment metagenome | isolation source: marine sediment core GS10_PC15, 103 cmbsf | place: Arctic Ocean: Southern Knipovich Ridge | collected 2010 | reverse complement strand
ACCCGATACGGGCGAGGCGAGCTTGATCAGGCCGATATCGTAACCGCCCGTCAAATTACCGTTCCATTTCGGATGGGGGATGAACTGCGTACCGGCTATCGTCTGGCCGCCGATGGTGAAATCAAGCGATGTGGTTCCGGTTACAACGTGGCCGGCCGTCAGAACCCAGTCCGGGGCGATCAGCGTTCCGGAGGCGAGATAGCCGCCCGAAGCGTCCTGGCCCGCGACATGACCGACCGATGCGTAGGCTGAATTGGCACCGAGGGTAAGGTATGCATTAGGATCGACGTCGTGGCGGACGGTTCCACCCAGGGACTGACCAGCAAGGACCACCAGCGCAACAGTAACTGCGGTAACAACGATTCGTGGTGAGTTCATCTGAACTGCCTCCAAAATGACCAGTAATAAGGTTAACCAATAAAGCTCAATCGAAATGTTTCACCCATTATACGGCAAGATTCCAATCTGTGTAGGAAACAGTACATATATTTACAGGACTTTTTGCACCAGAAATAAATACCCTACTTTTACGATGTAGATTGGCTGGCTGCTATCCCGATGTACATCGGGCCTGTCCCTTCGGGGACACGCCCCACAGTTTCATTTCTGTGTAATTCGTGTAACTTGCCCTCCGACTTGTCCGGCGTAGCTCGCAGAGCGAAGCCCGAAGCCTTGGCGAAGGAGGATCGGTGGACTTCTTCTTCTTTTCCTTGTTCCGGGTTCCTTGTTCCATGTTCCGATTCACCGGAAAGCGGGGACAGGGGGGCTGTTGAAGAAGTGCCGGGAGCGCGGAATATCAGCGAACGGGGCACGCAAACAAGAGACTTACGCCCGGCCTTCCGCCGCTTAGCATCCAGCGACAATGACTTCTTCAACAGCCCCACAGGCACCTACGCTATCGCTCCCCGAAGGGGCAGGCCGGAGCCAGTCCCCGTTTTCCGTTACCTCACTGCGTTTCTGATATCGATGAGTTTCTTCATCAGTTTGTAGTGGTTGGCGGCGCCGTTTGTCGTGCCGAACGAATCGTGGAGTTGCTTGTACAGCGAGTAGAGCTCTTTGTAGACAGCGTGGGCCTTGGGGTTGGGTTTATAGACTTTGGCCTTCAGGCCGGTCATGGCCTTCTGGGCTGCTTTGAAGCTGCTATGTCCGCCGGTGCGTTTGCCTGCGACGACGGCAGCGGCGATTGCAGAACCAAGCGCGCAGGTTTGCGCTGAGCGGGAAACTTTCATCGGGCGGTTGGTCACGTCTGCGTATATCTGCATGACGAGCGGGTTCTTCTCGGCGATTCCACCGCAGTTGATCACCTGGCGAACCCTGACGCCGTACTGCTCGAAGCGGTTGATAATCGTCAGCGCGCCGAAGGCCGTAGCTTCTATCAGCGCGCGGTATATCTCAGCCGGCGTGGTGTACAAAGTCTGGCCGAGCATCAGGCCCGTCAGCCGCTGATCGACCAGGATCGTGCGGTTTCCGTTGTTCCAGTCCAGAGCGAGCAGGCCCGATTCGCCGGGGGCGAGCTTGGCTGCTTGAACGCTGAGTTGCTCGTGCGAGCCTGCCTTGCCCTTGGGGCCGATATAATCGACGAACCAGTTGAAGATATCGCCGACGGCCGACTGACCGGCCTCCAAGCCGAAGTAGCCCGGTAGAATACTGCCCCGCACGATGCCGCAAAGCCCAGGAATGTCAGCGAGCTTCTTGCCCGCGGGATGCACCATCATGTCGCACGTACTCGTGCCGATTACCTTCACCAGCGTGCCCGGTGCGATCCCAGCACCGATTCCGCCAAGATGGCAATCGAACGCACCGACCGCCACCGGAATGCCAGCAGAGAGCCCGGTCTTTTTCGCCCAGTCATCGGTCAATTTGCCAGCCGACTGCTTCACGGTGTATGCCTTCTTGGCCAGGCGGTCGCGCAGTGCTGCCAGTTTCGGATCGAGCCTGCGGAGGAATTGCTTGTCCGGGTATCCGTCCCACGCGTCGTTGTACATTGCCTTGTGACCAGCTGCGCATATGCCGATCCGGATCGCCTCGGGAGCTTCGTTGCCGGTGAGCATGGCTGGAATCCAGTCGGCGATTTCCACCCAGCTGGCGGCGGCGTCGAATACTTTCGGCGCGGTTCGCAGGCAGTGAAGAATCTTGGCGAAGTACCACTCGCTGGAATATATCCCTCCGCACTTGGCGAGGTATTGCGGGCGAAGTCGTGCAGCGAGTTTGGTTATCTCGGCTGCTTCGGCGACGGATGTATGATCCTTCCACAGCCACGCCATGGCGGCTGGGTTTTTCGCGAACTTTTTGGCGAAGGCGAGCGGGCGTCCGTCTGCATCGACGGGCAGTGGGGTGGACCCGGTCGTATCCACTCCGATTCCGATCACCTGCGACGGTTTGAAGCTCTTGACGGTTTTCGCAGCGTCGGCAAGAGCTTTCTTAATGCTAACGGCTGCGCCTTTGACGTAATCGGATGGGTGCTGACGTGCGAGGTTCGGATCGCGCGAAAGGATAATGCCCGCCTTGCCGTGTGCGTAGTTGTAGACAGCCGTGCCGATCTCGCGCCCGTTTGCTACGTTGACCACGACGGCCCGAACCGAATTCGTGCCGTAATCCAAACCGATCGTAAACTTAGCCATTTCAAAGCTCCTACGCTGGGTGATGTGTGGCGGTCGGAGGATTTTCCGTCAGCGGGCGGGCGATTGCAAGGGGTGGTAAGTCAGGGCGCAGTAGGTGCGGCGGTTGGGATGGTGGCTGTCAGGTACTCACCGGCCGCCAGCAGCATGCTCGAGGTGGCCGAGGGCATCCGCTGCATATAACCTTCGAATGCGTCGAGTACGGACTTCGCTTCGGTGAGATATTTTTCATCGCCGGTCAATTCCGCCAAGCGTATCAGCGCCGCCGCCGCTGCCGCGTTACCTGCCGGGATCGCGCGGTCGGTGGGGTCTTTCATGCGCGTTATCAACTCGTCTGCGTCGTCGGAGGTGAAGTAGAATCCGCCGCCTTTGGCGTCGCGGAAGTGGACTGTCATGGCGTCGGCGGTCGCGGCTGCCTCGCTCAGCCATCGCTTGTCGCCGCTTGCGATGTGCAGTTCTATCAGTGCTTCGGCGAAGAAAGCGTAATCGTCCAGATACGCATCGAGCTTCGCTTCACCTCGGCGATACGTTCGCAGCAGGCGTCCGTTGGGGCGCATCTTGGCCAGCAGGAAGTCGGCCGCCTTCTGAGCGGCCTGGACGTATCGGGGTTCGTCCAGGTGCTTTCCTGCGTAGGCGAACGAGCCGATCATCAGCGCGTTCCAGCCGGTGAGCACCTTGTCGTCTATATGCGGCCAGATACGTTTGGCGCGCACCGCGAGCAGCTTCGTCCGCATCTCTGCCAGCCGCCCGCGTTGTTTATCGTCTCCGTCGAGCGGTTTGGGAAGATGCAGAACGTTCGTTCCAGGTTTGGTCCCGGTGGCTTCGTCGCGGAAGTTGCCGCCTTTTTCCACGCCGTATGCCCGGCAGAACTCCTTACCATCGGCGTCTCCCAGCGCGTCGATAATCTCCCGGTAGGTCCAGACGTAGAACTTGCCCTCTTCGCCCTGTGAATCTGCGTCGATGGCCGAGTGGAATCCGCCGGCGTCGTCGGGCATTTCTCTGAGCACCCAGTCAAGCGTATCGACGGCGGTCTGGCGATAACTCTCGTTACCGGTGATCAGATAAACTTCGACGTACGCTCTCGCCAGTTGGGCGTTGTCGTATAGCATCTTCTCGAAGTGCGGCAGCAGCCATCGCTCATCCGTCGAGTAGCGGTGGAATCCGCCGCCGAGTTGATCGTGCATTCCGCCAGCTGCCATCGCGTCGAGCGTTCCGGTGAGCATCTCCAGCAGTTTGGCGTCGCGGGTGCGGACGTACTGGGCGGCCAGCAGGCGAAGGGTGGAATGCGGCGGGAATTTCGGTGCATCGCCGAAGCCGCCGTTAGCCTTGTCGAACGATTTGTACAGCCCGTCGGTCGCGTCGGTCAGCAGCTTCCACGAAAGCCCGCCCGCAGTCGGGCCGGGCCGTCCGGCGGCGTATTGTTGCATTACATTAGCAAGATGGTCGGCTTGGGCGTTTACTTCGTCGCGCTTGGTTCGCCAGGCCTCTCCGAGCGTGGTGAGTATGGTCTTGAATCCGGCCCGCCCGGCAGAATCCTCGCGAGGCCAGTAGGTTCCGGCGAACCATGGCTTGCCATCGGGCGTCAGCCAGAGCGAGTTCGGCCAGCCTCCGCGACCGGTCATCAGTTGCGTTGCGAGCATGTACACCTGATCGACGTCGGGTCGCTCTTCGCGATCGACCTTGATGGGGATGAAATGCGCGTTGATGATATCGGCTACGTCCTGGCGGCTGAACGATTCGGTCTCCATGACGTGACACCAGTGGCAGGCTGAGTATCCGACCGACAGAAAGATGGGCTTGTCCTGCGCTGCGGCTGCCGCGAGTGCTTCTGGCCCCCACGGATACCAGTCCACCGGGTTGGCCGCGTGCTGGAGCAGGTAGGGACTCTCCTCGTGAATCAGGCGGTTGAACTCGTCTCCACCATCTGCGGGGAGTGCGTCTATTGCTTCGGGGTCCGGTAAATCCAGCGCATGGGGACTCATGTTGTTCTCCGCAGCATCTTCTCGTGGAAAAACGAAGGAAAGCAAAATGATGGCGACGGTTCCAGCCGTGAGAATCATCACTGCCAACAACTGTCTCTTCATTCGGTAACTCACTTTCTGCATCCTGCCCGAGGGCTTTCTGTTCAATTCTACCCCGTCGGGCCTCTGTCGTTTTCAACTAAAGCAGCTTTTGTCTGGTCAAATGACGCCGTGATGATATACTTATACAGGGTATATGTATATAGGAGATATGAAATGGCACTGTGTGGCGGAGATCATAAAAAGCTACTGAGCAGGATTAATCGCATGGAAGGCCAGATTCGCGGTCTTCGAAAGATGGTGGAAGAGGACCGCGACTGCTTCGACGTTCTCAAGCAGATCGCAGCGGTCAGCGGAGCTTCGCGATCGCTGGGCATGGTGATGCTGGAAGACCATCTGAAGGGATGCGTTTCTCAGTCGATTCGCGGGCAGGGCGAGCCTGATGAACTCATCGAGCAGGTGATAGGCGTATTCAACCGTTTCAACAAGTGATATCGAAAGGCAGCGGCAATGATTGGACGATTCTCTCAACTGGGAGTGTACCGCGACCTGTTGCGGTCGTGGGATTTTTTCAGGATAGCGATTGCTGGCGTGCTGGCGGCGGCCAGTTATCTTTGGGGCGTATCAATTGGCGAGCCGGCCTACGTCGCGGCCGGATTGGCGCTGATATCGGTGGCCATAAACGGTGTTCCGATTGTGTTGGGCGCGATTCGCGGACTTCTCAGGCGTCAGGTGAACGTTGACGAGTTGGTTGCGTTGGCGATAATCGCCAGCCTGATTCAGGGCGAATTTCTCGCAGCGGCGGTTGTGAGTTTCGTGATGGTTCTTGGCGCACTGATTGAGGAAGCGACGAGCGATTCTGCCCGCAAGGCGATCGAAGCGTTGATCCGGATCGCTCCGGAGACCGCGATAGTGCTGGTTGACGGCGAGCCCCAAACCATTGCCACCAGCGAAGTTCGTGTTGGCGACATGCTACTGGTCAAGCCCGGTCAGCGGATACCGGTCGATGGTACGATCTCCAGCGGCGAAACTGCCGTGGATGAATCGTCCATGACCGGCGAACCGATCCCCAAGGAGAAAACCACAGGCGATACGGTTTTTGCAGGCACGATGAACCAGAACGGTGTTGTCGAGGTCGAGGCGACGCGGATCGGCCAGGACACCACGCTGGGCAAGGTCATTCGCCTGGTCTCCGAGGCCGAAGCGCAGAAGCCCAAGTCCATCCGCACCATTGATCGTTACGCTCGCTGGTTTACGCCGATGATCCTGGCATTCGCATTTGGTGCGTGGTGGATAACCGGTGACATCAGCAGGGCGATCACCGTGCTGATAGTCGGTTGCCCGTGTGCGTTGATTCTGGCGGCTCCTACGGCGATTGTCGCAGCCATCGGACGGGCTGCCAGGGCGGGCATATTGATAAAGGGCGGGGAATTTCTGGAAGAAGCCGGACGCGCCGATACGGTGCTGTTCGATAAAACCGGCACGCTCACCGAGGGCAAGCCTTCCGTGAATGACGTCACCGTGATTGACGGCGTTGATAAGGACTATGTTCTGTCCATGGCTGCCAGTGTGGAGCAGAACAGCACGCATCCACTGGCACATGCGGTGTTGAAGGCTGCCCATTACGCCAAGGTTGCAATCTGCCGCGCCGATGAGATGCTCACGCAGATCGGTCTGGGCGTTCAGGCGCGTGTCGACGGGCGCCTTATCGAAGTGGGCAGTGCGTATATAGGTGGCGGGACAATGAACGTGCCTGCGAACCTGCAGGAAACGCTGGAGCAGTACAAGTCTACCGGCGCTACTCCGCTGGTGGTCTACCGGGACAGCGATCCGATAGGCATTCTCAGCGTGGCCGATCGCGTTCGGCCTTCAGCCAGGGGCACCGTTGAGAGCCTGCGCGGAATGGGAATCGAGCATGTCGCGTTACTGAGTGGAGATCATGAGCTCTCTGCTGCAAAAGTGGCCAGGGAAACAGGCCTGACCGGTGCACACTGGCAACTTAAGCCTGACCAGAAGATGGAAATCATCAAAGAGCTTCAAGCCTCCGGTAAGCGGGTCGTATTTGTCGGAGACGGGATCAACGATGCACCGGCTTTGGCTGCGGCCAATGTAGGAGTCGCCATGGGGGCGGCCGGTACGGACGTGGCGCTGGAGACTGCCGATATCGCACTGATGAACGATAATATTGAGAGAATACCTTTCATAATTCGCCTGGGGCAGCGCACGCAGCGGATCATCAAGTGGAACATCGCCTTTGGCCTGGCGTTCAATGCGTTTGCGATGCTGGCAAGCGGGGCGGGTATCCTGAGCCCGATAATGGGAGCGATCGTTCACAACGTCGGATCGGTTATTGTGGTGGCGTCGTCGGCGAGCATCGCGTTTACCTCAGATGGCCGTTGGGGACGGAGGTAGAGCTAATAGTCTCTTTAAGCAAGTATCGCATTAGCGCGGCGAGACCCACCGCGCTGGATTCAGAACAAATCAGTTATGTCTGGATATAAAAAAGGCCACGGCGTTATGCCGCGGCCTTTTTTGTAGTCTGCGTCTGCGACTTTAGCGTCGCAGTCAATTCTTGTTGCCTAGAAGGACATCTGCGCCCTCAGGCCTATCACGAGGGAGTCATCGACTCTGTTGGTTCCGCCTGCATTCATTATGTACTGGATCGACTGGGTGATGCTCAGCCAGCCTGTGACAGGCATGTTGTAGTAGAGTTCCATAGCCGTCTCATGCTCGGCATCGAACGCCGCGACATCGGGGCTCAAACGTCCCTGTGCGACGCCGAAGGCGAGCACGTCGGCGTCCCTGCTTGGGATCAGCCCTAGATACTGGGCACCGATGGACCAGAAGCAGCGGACTTCGTTGACTTCCTTGTGGGCATAGCCATAACGTGCGAACACACCCAGACCCTGATCGTCTTCGGCACTTTCGTTGAGGACCTTCTGGTCGAAGCTCAGGTAGAAGCCAAGGTCGTCGCGTTTGGTGTTGTGGCTCTCGAACTTTTCCTTGTCCTGCGGGTCGTACCAGAAACCGATGCGATAAGCACCCTGCATCGGGCCGCTACCCCAATCAAACTGTGGGGTTACGCCCGCTTCATAGATGCTGAAGAAGTAGTCTTCATCATGGAAGGCGGTGTTGAATCCGGTCTCGCTGGCGTCGGCTTGGGCATCGGCGATACCTGCTCCGAAGTACAGCCATTCCAGCGCCTGATAGTAGACTATCAGGCCCAGGCCGCGGTCGGGGAAGGGGATTGTGGGGTTGTTAACCAATGCACCGTTCAGGAACTGTGTAGTCTCGTCACCAGCGTACGAGCTTCCGTCGAAGGCAAGGGGGTAGCCGCCACGCTGAAAACCGCCGGTCAGATCTAACTTACCAACACGAATTCTAAGCTTCTCTTCGAATAAAGCCTGCTCGTACCACAGTTCCGACAGGATGATTTCTTCATCGCCTGCCGCATCGGCGTTAACGCCAAAGAGGCTGCCAACCGAAGAATCGTCGATACCGTCGGACCAACTACCCTCTACGTGGGCGTAAATCGTGCCGCCCGCGAGTTGGAAGAGGGTCTCGGTATCGAGTTCGAATTCGAGGTCGTAGCTACCGGCGTACCTGCCTGCGCGGCGGTGAGTCGACCTGCCTTTGGCGACGTTCGTCTGAAATATCTGCGTGAGACTGAGATTGATTTCGATGCCGCTTTCGTTCAACTGCTCACCCAGAGAGAACCAGTTATTCGTCAGAGTCTCCCTTTCCCAGATGGAAGGCTCTCCCGCGTGTGGCGACGCGTCACCATGCTCGGCCAGGGCCGAGCAGGCGAACACGCTTGCCATGACCATTACCAGACTGACTTGCATTAATTTCATTTTGATTCCTTTCCGGTTATTCGTGCCTTGGCCCGAACGAATCAGATAGTAACGCTGCAGGCAGGGCTGCTATCTGGCCAGCTTGCAAGCCGACTCGGGGTAACTTATCGTTTATTAAACTACCGCAGCGCGAGGCGCATGATATCGCCTTGCGGTGTCGGTTGTGGCGGAAGAAAATAGACTTCTCCCGTCACTGCACTGGTATCGGCGATGGAACTGACTTGAACATTAGAAATTTTGCCCCGGAAATGTTACGCGAATCGCTCAGAGCAAAATCCTTTTTTACGCTCGCCTGTGTATCCTGATGCGCAAAGGTACGTAACGCCAATATGCCAGTCAACAACCAATATCACCATAAATGGGCTGTTGCGCGCGAAAACGGGAACGGCAACAGCAAACAACAGGGACCAGGGATTAGGGACCAGCAACGGCAACGCCTGCCTGCCCAGCTGGCGCTAGCCAGGTAGGCAGGGCTTCAACACAGAGAACACAGAGAGCACAAAGGTTAACGACAACAGCAATATCGAATAATGAAGTGCTGCCGCGCTGGAGCGCAAAGCTCCGAAGTGAATAGAGTTTCAGGGCGGAGAATGTCAAAGCCCACAGACCTGTCCCTTTGGGATAGCTATCTGTGGGCTTGGGTGTTTCATCCCAATCTCATGAAGTCAATGCGCTCGCGATGTAGCTTGCCCGCCGCGCTGGATCGCACTTAATTATTGGGATTGGTATCAATCGTGAAATGCTCTAACGATTCGCCGAACGCTGGTAGCCATCGCGCGAGAGGAAATCGTTGCCCCCGTAACAGCGTCGATATCTTTACCGATACGGATTGGATCGTTAGATGTCTTGTCGGTGAATTGCCGTGCGAAGCGATCAGAACAGACCTCGCGTCCCCGCGTGCCTACGTATTGCGAGGCGTACGCATGCTTGACACTATAGTCAGAGTTGAGAACCACCGTTACATCGAACATGCCTGATCGCGCCGCAACCCGCTGGGTGGCAAGATACCCGATCGTTCCGGACGTACCTTCTATGGCATGGAAACGAATTCCCTGCTCGTGGGCCGTCGGGAAGGTCACCTCACGCATCCCGGTGGAAGTGGGGAAGTACTGGCGATGGTTTGACATTGCCGGTGCGCCGTCTTGCGGAGCGCATCCGACAATGCCAGCCATAACGCCAAAAGCGAACAGCGGCAGCAGTACGAGTACGACAATCAATTTCGTGATGTTATCCACCGCTATTCCTTTCAATTCAAGTCAATGCAATTAGAACGACCAACCAAGACCGACATTCAGTTTGTCGTCGAGTTCGTTAGTCGTATCGTCCTGACGGATCTGATAATCGGCCTTGAGGACAAGATTCGGAATCGGGTAGAAGCCCACACCGAATGTGAATTCAGAGCGGTCGCCTTCCGGGTTCTTAGTTACGCCCGAGGGCATCTTGTGCTGCGTGTCGAAAACGTCGTAACGAACGAATACGACCGCGTCAGCCTCTTTCAACTTACCGGTTTTCCATGCATCAGGCATGAAATGATAAGCGCCTTCGACGTAGAAACCGAATATCTGCGAAGCGGTTCCGCTGCCCAGACTCGTGGCGTTGTTGATGATCTCGTGTGCGATGGCACCACGGAAATCAAAATCGGAAATCGTATACTCGAAATCTGCCGAGTAGATGAATATGTCGCCGTTGGCGCCAGGCTTTGAGCCCTGGTTTTCGTTATCCAGACCGCCATAATAGCCGGACAGTCCTACCCGCAGTTTCTGATTGTTAGCGACCTTCTGATTGGCCAGGGGGAAGAAGTCCAGCCGGCCTGTTACGGCGGGTTCGTGCAGACCGGGGCGTTCCTTCATTCGCCCCTTCCGGATACCGTCTTTTGAGTTGAATCCCGAACCGTCCAGTGCGCCGACTACGTAGACTTCGTAGTTCAGCCAGGGGGCCAACGTTCCAAAGATACCCACGCCGTCGGAGGACCACGTCGTCGGGATGATGTACTTGGCAAACGACGGGCGTTCGACACCGTTGAATGTCGGAGGCTCATGCGTCTTGTTGATGATTCCCAGCGGGGTAAGAATTCGACCGACTCGAACGTTCACCATCGGGTCTAGGAGGAAGTCCAGGTACATCTGCTCGACGACCACTTCGCCGCCACTGCCGCTGCTTACGAAGGCGTGCTCTATTTCAAACTCGGAGTGCAGTTTGATCCACTCGTTGAAATCGTAACCTATATACAAAACAAGACGGTGGAGATCGAACTGATCGGATGATCCGCTCTCTCCAAAATTAGCATGCATCTCACCATAGCCGCCAAGGGTGAACTTGTTCGTCCACGAACTCGGGTCCAGCCACGTGTTTGACTTGACCTCTTGGACATCCTTCTGGATTGCGAGCATCGTTGCACGCTGCTCGGCTTGCTCTTTTTTGTCGGCGGCCATTTCTTCCCTGAGACGGGCTACTTCCTGGCTGAGCGACATGATGTGCTTTTCCAGGCGATCCAGCTTCGCGTCGCGCGAATCGGGAGCTGCCTTTGTGGAACCGACCATGCTCATTAAGACCAGCAGGGTGAGTCCAGCAACTACTGTAGACTTTGCAAACATCTTCTGCATCCGTTTAACAACCATCACCTGTTCTCCTCTTCCTTGGCGCAGTTTCACTTACTGCGCATACATAAATCGTTCTTGTTGGGGAGTTTCACTGGCTTGCGCCCAGGAGGGCGGCTGGCTGGCTAATACTCATTACCGCACTGTGCGGCATACATCTATTTTGTAAGGATAAGTTTTCCGTTCTTCGTCACGCGAAGGCGGTAGAGTTCGCTTTCGTGACGAATCTGTATTTCGTTTCGACCGGCGAACAGTTCTGTCGACTGGATCGTTGCCGTTTGAGTGACCGACGGTTCGATGGTGTTGCCTGTATTTCGATTTCTATCGCTGGTATACATATCTCTGTTACCCAGTCATCTTGCTATTTGTAAAGTAAGGTGGCGAAAATTCTTATTTGCCTGACTTGTCGGTTGAGCAGCACGATGACGAATCTTCGCTGTCGTAAGATTCTGCATCGCCATGGCCGCAAGAGCATCCGCCGCCGCAGTCGGTCTTGCCGGTGGCGCTGAGGTATGTGCGATAGCCTATGTATCCGGCTGCGACAAGGACGATCATGATTGCAATTACGCTTTCGATCATAAGTATCTCTCCTGTCAGCTAGGCGATCAGCAGGCCTACCTGATAGACTGCCGCCGTAACGCCCCATGCCAGTACCGTCAGTCCGAGCAGTTGGAACATCGCCCACTTCCATGAGTTGGCCTCCCGCTTGGTGACGGCGATGGTGGCCATGCACGGGGCGCTGATCAGACAGAACAGCATGATGCAGAAGCCCTGGAGCGGGGTATAGTTCGCCTGGAGCTTCTCCCGCAGCGACTGGGATTCTTCGTCCTCATCCTCGCCGAGTGAGTACACGATGCCCATCTGGCTGACGAATAGCTCTTTGGCTGCGAAAGCGCCGATCATGGCGGTGGATATTTTCCAGTCGAAACCACAGGGCTTGAGGATAGGTTCAAGACCGTGCCCGATGCGCCCCATCAGCGATGCCTGCAGCGTCTGGACGGCTTCGACGTGGTCTATCGCGGCCAATTGCTCATCAATTGTCTCGGTGCTGATATCCGCTTTGGCTTGGATCGCGGTTCTCCGCAACTCGAATGCCTGGGCTTTATCTTCTGGCAGACCAGGCCACTGCTGCAACGCCCATAGCAGAATCGAGATTCCGAGAATGACAGTACCTGCCTTTTTCAGGTAAGCTCCGCCGCGGTTCCACATGTGCAGCATTATGCTCTGGAACGTCGGCATGCGGTAGGGCGGAAGCTCCATGACGAACGGCGGAGTCTCGCCATGAAGGATAGTGCTCTTGAGCAGCTTGGCACAGAGGATGGCCAATGCGATTCCGATCATGTAGATAACCCACAGCATCGGTCCATGCCACCCCGACGGGAAAAATGCCGGAATAATCAACGCATAGATAGGCAGCCGGGCGCCACAACTCATCAGTGGCACGACCAGCATCGTCACCAATCGGTCCCGCTTGCTCTCCAGTGTACGGGTGGCCATGATAGCCGGGACGCTGCATCCGAAACCGATCAGCATCGGCACGAAACTCTTGCCATGCAGGCCGATCTTGTGCATCAGGCGGTCCATTATGAACGCAGCCCGCGCCATGTATCCGCTGTCTTCAAGGATCGCGATAGCCAAAAACAGCAGCAGGATGTTCGGCAGGAATACCAGAACTCCGCCGACGCCATTGATAATACCGTCCACAAGCAAGCTCTTGAGCAAGCTATCGGAGCCCGCGGGCCAGAATCCGCTTATCGCACCGCCAAGCCAATCGAATCCGCCTTCGATCCATCCCATCGGAGGGCTTCCCAGCGTGAACGTCAGATGGAACACCGCGTACATAAGTCCGAGGAAAATCGGCCAGCCCATGAAGCGGTTGGTTACGACCGAGTCGATGTGATCTGACATTGTGTGGCGTGATTCTACCGTGCTTTTGACCGCTTCCTGGCAAGCGCCGGATATGAACCCGTATCGCCTGTCTGCGATCAAGGCCTCCGGGCTGTCGCCCAGGACCGATTCGAGGTGCTTGGCGGCCTTGGCGGCGAGATCTATCAGATTGCTGCTACCAAGATGCTCATGCAGATCGGTATCGCCTTCCAGCAGCTTGATCGCTACCCATCGCGCAGGCACGCCGTCCAACACGAGGCTTTCCTGCTCAATCAGATTCTCCAGCTTGGTGATTTCGTCTTCGATCTCCGGACCGTAATC
>SDBT01013117.1_pt1 | contig 13298 bp, 14 predicted proteins | sample 2277101 | NCBI WGS metagenome assembly SDBT01 (sample SAMN10404973, study PRJNA504765) | marine sediment metagenome | isolation source: marine sediment core GS10_PC15, 103 cmbsf | place: Arctic Ocean: Southern Knipovich Ridge | collected 2010 | reverse complement strand
GCTCACATATAGATCCTCCCCCACATTTCTTACATCTTGATCTTATTTTATTATGCTCACATATAGAACCTCCCCCACATTCTTTACAGAATGTTCTTATTTTCTTATGCTCACAAATTTGTGCCCCCCCACATTCTTTACAACATGATCTTATTTTATTATGCTCACAAATTTGTGACCCGCCACATTTCTTACATCTTGATTTTCTTTTTCCATGTTCACAAATTTGTGACCCGCCACATTCTTTACATATTCCCTTTCTTTTTCCATGCTCACAAATTTGTGACCCCCCACATTCTTTACAACATGATCTTATTTTATTATGCTCACATATTTGTGACCCGCCACATTCTTTACATATTCCCTTTCTTTTTCCATGTTCACAAATTTGTGACCCGCCACATTTCTTACATCTTGATTTTATTTTTCCATGTTCACAAATTTGTGACCCGCCACATTCTTTACAGAATGATCTTATTTTATTATGCTCACACATCTGTGCTTTTACACAAATTAGGCACCTTTTGCCATAATTACCATTTCTTAAAATTCTAAATTCATTTAGAGGCTTTTCTTTCTTACATTTGCCACATTTTCTTATTTTTTCCATCTTATAATTCTTTTTTTATATATTTAGATAAAGTTTATATTTCAAAAGAGTATATCATATTATGTTGTGGTTTAAGTATATTCATTTCGTTCACAAAAATGGAAGATTGGAAGCCAAAAGTGTTGGTGCTTTCTAGCGGAGGAGTCAAGGGAACTGCACAGATAGGAGCACTCTATAGGATTATAAATGATACTAACTGGTTAGACAGTGTGGAAACAATTGTTGGAACCAGTGTTGGGGCAGTAATAGGATTATTCTATATATTAGGATATACACCTAGAGAAATTCTTGAGGTAGCATTAGAAACATCATTATTTCCCGAGATAGATAATATAAAGTTTAAAGAAATAAAGAAAACATGGGGTATAATTGATGTACAAAAGGCTTATTTGGAACGATTTGGGAATGTAGTAAAAAAGAAATGTAATGGAACTATTCCTACCCTAAAAGAGCTATATGAAAAAACAGGAAAGATATTTTGTACTGTATCAACAGACTTAAGAAGAGCACGTCCAGCCTATCATGATAAAAATACTGATCCTGATCTATCTGTTATTGACGCGGTTGCTATGTCTGCAAATATTCCTGTACTTTTTCCTAAAATTAGGTATAAAGAGTCATATCATGTTGATGGTGCTTTGAGTGATCCATTACCTATAAAAAGATATGATGATGGTAACACACCTATATTAGCTATTTATATTACAGAAGAAGAAACTGATTCTCATGGTTTAATATCATATATGTATCGATGTTGTAGTGTTCCTTTAGGACAAATAGTAAATAGTACTATAAGTAAAGCATCATCAGCCTGTAAAATAATGCAGATGGAAACAGATGAAATTCTCCCTACATCAAGAGAAGATCAAGTGAAGGGTATACAATTATTTAATGAAGGATACAGACTTTCAGAAAGTTTTATACACAATTTAAAAGGAACAGATATTCCGGAAGATATTTCTACATCAAAACAGGACGCTTTGGTATTATTAAAATCATTGAAAAAAACACCAAAAAATGTTATAGAAGAGATTGTAAGTGAGTTTGATATAGATTTTCTTATTAATTATGATGAAGAACTAGTTGTAAAACCTAATGTATATCAGAGACCTGCTGATGCTATAAAAGAAGAGATGATATCAGAATTATCACATATGATAAGAGAATTTGACGATGATATAATTGAATTTGCATTTAAGGGAATAATGACGTTTATGAAAAGTCAAGTTAATATAAAAAGACGATCAATATCAAAAAAGGTATTAAAAGAACATGGCGAAACGAATAAGTAATTCAAAAGCTACGTACATTTTCTTCAAAATGTATGGGTGTGGTCATTGTACTGTCTTTGCAGAGGGTTCTAATGATACTAAGAGTGAATGGGAGAAGATAACAAGTGATCCTGAGCTTATAGAAAGAGTTAACTTTGTATTATATCAGTTTGGTAGAACAGTTGATGCATCTAATAGACCAATAATGTTCGATCTTGATCCAGTTTTCAAGCAAAGAGTAGGATATGCTCCATATTTTTGGTTACATCTTCCAAATCAGCCAGGTGTTGGAGAAACTTTCAAAGAACCTCATAGAACATATGAAGCTATGAAAGAATGGATTTTGACACAATTAGATACATCACCTACGTTTGCTGTTCTTAAAGCTAAACCTGAGCCTGCTAAAGAACAAATGCGAGGAGCAATTCCTACACAAAATCCTTATTCAACTAATAATTCTTATGAACATTCTGGACATCAACAGATTCATAATTTTACACAACAAAGTCAGCAATTTACTCTATCAAATGCATCTCCAAAAGCTACAAAATTCTTTCCTGTACCATCAAGATAAATATATATTTGAATATAAATATATGTAAATAGATCTAAAAATGTCTTCTACATACGATACCATCATTACAAATATTGAAAAATCTAAATCCCGAAAAGAATGGAATGATTCATCTATTTCTTCTCTTGTAATTTCTGTATCACAATTATCACCTACAAATAAAGATTTCCTCTTAAATGCTCTTACCAGATGTTATGAGGAAGAACAGAAAAAAGTTATGGGAGAAAATTATGATAATACCATATATAATGGAGTTAAAAAAAGTGGGAATATTCCTGGATTAGAAATCGATTTCAAGAATGTCAGTAAGAAAGCTCTTGATGTAACAAATGAATTTATAAAACTGGTTAAAATTGCAAACTCATAGTAATAATGATTTAAGAAAACATTATATCCTAAAAATGGATCTTTCTTATAAAACTGGGGACTTATATTTATGTAAAAGATATGCACTAATTGATATTGTTTCATCTATTTCTTTAGAATCAAGATGGAGTCATGCTGGTATAATTGTTATGAAAGATGGGATTCCTCATGTACTTGATATGGATTACGATAGGAAACCATCTTTGATGAGATTAATAGAATATCAAAGAAATCCTATTATTGCTACATCAACCATAAGAAGAATAAATCTACCACAAGACCCAACTTCATCATACTCCTTCTCTCAAAAATTAAAAGCATCACTTGACCAAATGTTATTAGTTCTACATGAGAAAAATATAGATACAGCCCTCAGAGCAATGACAGGAAAACCATCGTATGATAGAACTGGATATGTTTCTGCCGAATTTATTTCTCACTATTTACATCTTTGTGGTAAGAATGTAGGTAATATCACCATAAAAGATTTAGAAGAAAGAGGTTCTTCACATATTGATAGGGTATATGGACGTGAAATGCCTTTGGGAGTATTATCCTCAACATCTTCACAAGAAATAATAAGAAAAGTTGCATCTGACAGTAATGAAATAGTCTTAAATTTGTTGGCATCATACATTCTCAAAAATCCTAGAAATCAATAATATATTATAATTTAATATATTATGTAGATTTTGTTTTCATCACCGGTCTTATTCTTCTCATACGAAGATTAGATTTTTTTGTAGCATCAGATGATTTTTGTTGAACATATAATATGGCAGCAGCGAAAATAATAATATATATAACAACTCCTACAATAAGTAAGGAAGTACCTGCATACAATGAGGATTGATCTGATCCCTCATTTCTACTTGCTGTGGTAAATCCAACAATAACAGAAATAGAAATAAGAACTGCTACTAGGACTGTAGAAATAATAAAAGCCCATTGAATATTACCACCCTCTTTTCCTGTCATTTTCCTAGATATAAAAATGGAACCCAAAATAAAAGAAACTACAATAAGAGCAACAGAGATACCGCTCATCCATGATGCTGTCTTTAATGCTATTTTATCTGAATCATCATCCTGATTATTTGATATAACTGCAAATATTATAACGGCTATAATAATTAGTATAGCAGCTATAATGCCTGCTATAATTAAACCTGTACTAATGGTGGGAGCCATTTTTATTACAAAGACATTATAATTGTAAAACTTCTATAGCTTACCATATATATTATATAATTTTGGGAATAACTAAATTTATATAGTATAACGTATTATACGTTATACTAAATTCTATTAAGTTTGTACTTTTTATTTTTTATTGCGTCCATATACTTTTCATGGTTTAGAAACTTCTTCAATATAATTTTCCTTATATAGTTATTATATGGTGCTCCCTTACCAAATAATCCAATGTGTGTATATTCAAATATTTCTTCCCAAGGTTTTGCATATTTCTTTATATAATGGAGACTATCTATAATATGTTCCTCTTTATAATAATATTCATATAATTCCATCTTATCCCCAACTCCAAGTTTCTTATTTTCTTTCTTTACTATAACATAAGGTATCCTTTCATTTGGGGATAATTCTATTCCTTTGTTACTCATTCTATTTTTGAATTTCTTCAGATATGCGGTTGAATTCTCACTATACGATTTTTGAACTTTTTGGGATATTACAAGATCTTCAAGAGGAATTTGTCTTCTCAATAAACATAAACATTTCTCAGTTACAAATTCTATAGCATCACCCACATCTTTATATGTTTTAGACAATATTAATTTGAACCCAAGTTCATTAAATACATTTCTCGCAAATTGGCAATTATCCCTTCTCGCAGATAAAAGTCCCTTTATTTTAAGATATTTTCTCATAAGTTTTCTAAATGGATCCTGGCTATCTAACACGAAATACATATACCTTTTCTTTGTGAAACATAACATAAACTGTTTAACCTCTTCATATTCTAAATTTATGGGTTTCTTAAACACTTTGTTTATTTCTTCCGCCAATGTAAGACCATAATCTGTCAATTTATCATTTGGAATATTTTCCTCTGGGAAATTAATCATAATACTATCTGTATTGTGAACAATCATTTTTCCTATACCTGCCTGAAAATGATGGTTATCTGTTTCAAGATCATATACATAAGCTCCTTTATATCTTTTGGTTACATCAATCAGCTCAACTATTTGATCATCGTCCTCTTTTTCTTCTTCATGACATGATAGAATGTATTTTCCTTTATTACTTATTCTTATACTAAAACCCATATTAGAAAACAGAAAATAGTTCTGTGCAGTTTCTAACTTTCCCTTAGGAGATTTTATTTTCGAGAAGTCTTCATAATCATTTCTTCTTGGAAATTTCACATGTAATAGTTTTGTTCCAATATCACATTCTGAGGGTTTTATCTTTGATCCAGACTGATCTAATAAACTATGATCCTCAGTTACATCAACACATCCAGTATTCGTTAATATCCTAATTATTTTTTTTTCTGTTTTATGTTTTATTATCCTATTTATTTTTGTCCAACCCTCATCACTCCATACTTCTATATTATTAACATTTGATACTTCCTTATTTTCATGATAATTATACCAATTATTTCCTAAGTGTTTAATAGGAATTATCTTCATCGTATTATCTTCTTTTACAAGTATAGGAGTATCATATGTCACACTATCTCCATATACAACATGTGCTCCCAACTTAATAGCTTCATATTTTGCTTTTAGTACTAGTTCTTGGCCTGTTTCACATACTGTCCTGGATATTTCAGGACAAGGATAATCTATATATTTTGAAGCCATAACACCATATATAGAGTTTGATGCAACCTTCAATGCAAGCTGCCTAGCATTAAAATTTATATATTTTCTTTTATTATTATTTCTATTTGCTTCTGCCATAAGTTTCTTTGCTTCCTGTCTTGCATCATATAAATATTCAAGTCTTGACGGTAATATTCCCTTCCTATACTCAGGCTTTATATATCTTATAATATGCTCGTTGCCCTCTTTATCGACATAAAATCTTACATAACATTTATTGTCTTCTATGTCTTTATCTTTTACAATAGTAGTATGACACATATTAAATCTTCTCATAATACTTGGATACAGACCCTCAAAATCTAATGTGAATACATTTTTATGTCTTCCAATTACCGGTGGTTCAACATGAGCACCTTTATATCCAGAGAAATCCTTATCTATAGAAATTTTATTCATATAATATCCTGTTTTTCTACACTCAGCATAAATTTGATTTATAACCTTTACCCCTTGCCCTCTTACAAAAGTATCATAAATGCTTATAAGAGTTACATTAGCTTCTGCAAGAGCTGATTCATAAATAGCTGTTGCGTTTATAACTTCTTTTGCGAGAATACAATCAATGATACAATATCTTGCACATTCTTCCCATAAATTAATATCATTGCTTTCATAAGTATCAAAGATTTTATCAGGAGGAAAGTCTAATTTACCTACTCCTAGAAAATCTTTACTATATGAATCAAGTTTATAAGATATTCTTTTGTGCATAATTCTTAATATAAATAAAGGATCAAATATAAGATATCCCGGACAATCTAATTTATAATAATCTATATGACCTCTTCCGGATGAATTCCAATGATCAGACTTACCCCATACCTTATAATCTATAAATCGAGAGAAATTGGGCCAATCGGCTTTATGAAATATTTCAAGACGATCTGCTATATATAAAAAATCAAAACCAAGTATATTATAACCAGTTATCACATCCGGGTTTAATTTCTTTATAAGTTCTAACAAAACAAATATAAAGACTTCTTCATCCTGACATGTTAATTGTGTTATACTATGCACATTAGGGGTTAAAGGAGTAAGATTACCTATCATTTTTGATATATCTGTTTTTGCTGGTTTTTTCGTATGAGTTACAACATAACAATCATATCCAGTTACACCATCAATTGTATTAAGATAAGCAATAGCACCTAAAAATATAGTATCTTCTAGATATATTGCCTTAGGAAACTTTCTTCTTTTCGAATAAACTTCAAGATCAAAACTTAAAGCGTCTGGGGGATGAATCAAAATATCCAAATCATTATCACATAATATATCTGTAACAATAAATTCGTTAGTTAGATTACTTATCTTATCCATGTTTTGTTTTTCAGGTTTTATAATATGACCTTTCAACCACCTATACATCTGTAAATCTTTTTCAATAACACATTTCAAAATTTTTGATATATTATTCTCACAAACACAATAATATTCTTTCATACAATCAAAGTTCTTTCTCTTTATACTATTGAAAGAGTTAATACAATGCTTTAATGCTTCTTCAGATTCAAAATACAATTCCATTAATCTATCAACCTTTTCGGTATAATAATATAATGGTTTTCTACTCACATATATCACTTTTGTTGGACCATGATTGGAACGAGATAACCATTTTTTCAATGTACGTAATAGGGTCTCAGCTTTCATATCATATTCCATACAGGTACAACAACCTTTTCCCATACATTCATGAAGTTCTTCGCTTATTTTTATATATATAAATGGATGAAATTCTTCATATCTCCACAAAGTACTTTCACCTTTTTCATTCTGACCCCAAATACATATTCTATGAATTTCAGTGTCAGTTCTTTCATTATAACCTTTTCCATCTGTCCATGATACAGGAAAAATAAATCCATCCCCTTCTTTTCCGGTTCCTGGCTTTATATTGTGCCCTATAGACTTTAATTTTTCCCGCATATTATTCAAAGTTATAATATTTGATCCCAATAAAACTAATACCTCAGAACAACTTTTATTTATAAGAAATCTTATTAAATCTGCTAAATCTTTTCTTCCATTTTTTAGTGCAAGTCTTTGGTGATAATATGTTAGATATTGATCTAAGCCATCTTCCTTAAATAGTTTAGAAGTGGTTTCAATATCTAAAGCTAATATTTTATCAAATATTTTATTAAAAACATGCTTTTCTGTATAATTTGTCATCTTATATATATTTTATAAAATATATAAACCTTGATAAATACGATATAGTATATCATCCTACTATTTTTATAGGAATATAGTTTGTCATAATTTTCCATTTTTCTGCTAATTCTACTAAAACATCAAAATACTCCCACATACCTGGCTTTTCTTTTTCGGTTAAGCCATGTTTTGATTTCCACAATTCTTTAAACATCATTTTATAATTCTCGGGTGCGCCAGGATATAGTTGATCATGTTCTAGAAAGAATATTTCATCTCTATTGTCTATTTCGTGTTTATATGGAACAACATGATTAGCATAATGTTTTATAAGTTCGGTTGGTGTATAAATAACAACAAGAAAGTTTTTTATAATTCCTGCTTTTGTTGTATCCTTAATACCATCGTTCACCAATTTTTGACCTTTACTTTCTATATCAGATATTATTACATAAACTTCCTCGGCAAATTCTGTAACTGTAATACCAAATGCATCTATAATATCTTTGGGTGTGTTCAAATCATCAATATCCATATTTTTTATAATTTTAACTTTCTTCTTAAATTTACTTTATATTATAATATAAATAATATAATATTATTGGTTATTTTTTTCTGCAGAAATATGTTCTTGTGCCACCTTTAAGGTTTCTCCTATATATTGAATAGGGTCCGTCTTCCCACCATCAGCCTGGACGACTCCAGCAAGCTCTTGCATGCCTTTTTGCATTTCAGGATTAGAAAGAATTGTTTGAACTAAATTTCCTATTTGAGAAAAATCACCAGGGCCTTCGTCCGTATTAATTCCAGAATTTTCTATACTAGATTTTGCGGCATTTATAATATTTCCTATAACGTTGTTTGTGTTTGACTTAGGTTTAACAGACTCAAATTCCTCAAACTTGTTACATATTTGATTTATATCTTCAATTTCACCCTCATTTTCTGGAATATATTTCAAAACGAAATAAAGTCTCGCTTCTAAATCTTCTCTTTTTTCTTCATCATCAAACATGGAGTTATAGATGGCACTTAAAGGAATTTGAGATTTTTCACTTTGTCCAAATTTAATAGTTGTGTTTGATTTTTCAAGAAATGATAAATCTTCCAAAAGGATCTCATCACTATACATTTCATACATTTTTCTAAAAGAGGCTGCATGCTTATTTGCAAATTTCTTTCTCATTTCTGGTCCCTTGCTTTTGCATTTTCCTACAATAATTTTATATTTAGAAATTCCTACATGTGTTTTAAAAGGTTCACGAGAAGAACAAAATTTTACTAGAGATTCTATCGCATCAATTATATCAGAAGTTTGCTCCATAATCGTATCTTTATTTTCTTTACTACTTTATTCTTTAGATTCAAAATGTGGATTACTATTGTTGTTATCATAGTCATTATTATCATCATTATATATTTCTTCAACAAACAACATAATAATGAAATAGTAATTTCTTCAAATAATGAAGAGTTAAATTTAGTAGAAGATAGATTAAAAGAAATAGCTCAGGAATATAATTCCTCTATATTATTTACTCTTAAAAAAGGAATCCAAAGCTATACAGAAAATAAAAAACATATACATTTATGTATGAGTGGAAAAGATGGAAAAATATATGATATAAATATTTTAATGCGTGTTGGTCTTCATGAATTGGCTCATGTATTATGTAAAGATGTTTTAGGAAAAGATGATGATCCTCATACAGAAAATTGGAAGAATATATTTATATCACTATTAGAAAAAGCCAAGAATAAAGGATGGTATGATCCTAATAAACCTATGATAGAAAACTATTGTCCAGCATAATTAAATCTTCTTTAAAAATATGGCAATTGGTACAATAGTCTTCATTATCACACTTATTATAGCAATTATTTTTGCCATTATTGCCATTATAATGTTTATCTTATGGCAAACAGCTATAGGTGATTGTGAAAACGATACAACAAGATGTCCTATAATAGAACCACCTCCACCTGGCCAGGCTTTGTGTCTTTTACCAAGCCCATGTCCACCTCCACCATAAAATAATATATGTACATAATATATGAAAATTCATATATTATAAACAAACATTAAATGGAGGAAGAGGTATACAATTTTGAAATACTGGACAATCTTCCTTAACAAGGCACCCTACACACAAATTTTGAGATACATCACATACTTTTCGATTGATATTAGCTGGTGGGGGACACGAAGATGAATCAAAACATTGTACACAAACATTGTCAGATGTTCTACAGAAGGGGAAATTGGGATTAGTACATTCAGAATTGGAGATACAATCTTTACATTGATTATCAGATGTATCGCAGACTTTTCCGACCGGACAATCTCCGTCTACATTACAAGTTACACATCCTCCCGTATTTGTGTTACATACGAGACTACCATCACATCCTGCATCCGAATTACATAAACATACAGTATTTTCGCATCGTGAGTCTCCAAAACAATCATTACTATTTTGGCAAGCATTTCCGCTGGCAGATCTACATATATTATTTTCACATAAATCTGTTCCGCTGCAATCCAGAGAGGTGATACATTGCTTGCAAATCCCTCCATCACATGTTGCATCTTCGTTTATACAATCATCATCTACTGTACAATTTCCATTAAAGGAAGATTTACATAGAAATTGATCACTGAATGTGTCAAATACACATTGACCATCAAATGCACAATCGTCATTAACAGTACATCCATTTCCAACTGAAGTTTTACACACATTATTATCACATATTTTGCTTCCTCCACAATTTGCGTTACTTATACAATCTACACACGTTCCCACAAGACATTTTGCGGCTCCTGCAGTTATTGAACAATCATTATCAATCACACATGGGTCTTTTACACACTTAAAATCTTCAACATCGCCCGAGAAATTCCTGCACACTAGACCTGTATTACATTCATCATCTAATCCTGTACTACATTGATTCAACAAAGTAACTTTACAAAATCCTCCAGAACAAACACTTCCTACAGCACAATTACCTCCACTTGGACAGGGATTAGGTGATAATATTTTACATATATTTGATTGACATCCCATCCCTTCAGCACAATCATTGTTTGTAGTACAAGCTTCTCCCTCATTTCTTTTACACTGATTATCAGAACATATTGTGGTAGGGTTAAAACAATCTTGATCTACATTACAAATATCCTGAAAGCCACTCTTGCATCTATTATTATTACACACTGATAATCCTGGACAATCCAAATTTATATTACAAGGCTGACCAATAGTTCTAACACACATATTATTTTCACATTGTAACCCGGTATCACAATCATTAGATATATTACATAAAGATCCTAGAGGTGCTTTGCATAAATTATTTGAGGCACAAACTAATCCTGTCCTACAATCTGTTGTTGTAGTGCATTCAGTACTAAATCCTCCCTTACATACTCCATTATTACAAACTAAACCAGTTTGGCAATTTTCTGTTGTTATACATGTTCCATTTAATGGAGATCTTTCTTCCGATGGAGGAATTACTGTGGGTCCGACTGCTATGAAAAAGTATATAATGAGAATTATAGCTACTATAATAATAAGGACAATGATTATTATCATAAATGTAAAAGTGGATGCCATTTTTAATATTCATAACTATATTAAATATAATATAGTTCTAATACTTTCCAGAATAGTAAAATACAAAAGTTTTGGCAACTCCATCATTATTCGTATATATCGCTCTTACAATTTTATTTGCTTCAACATACATCCCTCCTGTACTACCCTTCCCTAAATCATGTAGCATCGGTGTTTCAAGCCAATAGTGTTTTACAAGCTTTACAGTTAATTTTACGGATGTACCTATTTCAAATCCATTAACCGCAGCAGTTTCAACTGTTATTTGATTGTTTTCATCATCAATATTTAATATTTCACCCAAATCATCAATATTTGTACCATCATCGAGTTTAATGTAGTATCCTAACATAGCACTATCTATAACTGCCTGAGATACATTTATAACTATATCTGTTGCTACAACTGCCGTAGTTGCAACAGTTCCTATGGTTGTATCTGGTGAAATATGAACCTCAAATTTATCTCCTTTATGTGAAGAATCTGTGGTAAAACTTACACTAAACAAATTTAGTGGATGCTTATCAGTATAATCTACAGTATAATCACCTACAGTTGCAGGAATAATCATTTTTTTTGATTCAAATACTGGATTTCCTCCAGTTGCAGTCTTTTCTTCTTTTATTTCATATACATTACTTTTTATACTATCCACAGCAACTGTTAAAGATGAATCTATTGTATGAGCATCATTTTCAGGGCAAACAGATCTTTTAGAAGGGTACCATCCTGTGTCTGTAACATCTTTTGAATCGGTTGTACATCGATATCTGTATAAATATAGTGTGGTCATTTTTTATATGTATTCTAATAATGCAGTTAAAGAATGAACAGCTTTATCTGAAGTTCCACCATTTTTCCTTAAATGTATTTCCACAATAGTTTCCGTACTTGAAACATTTGTTAGGACTCCTATATTATTTTGAGTCTCCGAAGTGTTTGTGTAATTTGCTGTACCTAACACTAATCTGGACATACAGTCAAAAATTCTGATATCATATGATGTTATACCAGAATCCATATAACTATGTATTTTTAGATTTCCGTGACTACCTCCCGGAAATACAAATGAATAAGTTCTATAATAATCAGGACATTTAGAACAAACTTTTATAGGAGTCAATATTTTCTTATTTAAAAGTTCAGGAATAGTATTTGCAATATGTGCTGCTGTCAATCCATCCAAAGTTGTTTTTTCTTCGGCAGGCAAAGCTTCTGTAAATTCTATAGTTATTACATCTCCTGTATGATGAACTCCCACTAATGTTTTTATTATCCCGGATTCAGCTATCACTTCAGAATGGAATTGTCTCTCATTTATACTTCCACCAAAATCTGATGCTAAAGAGTATGTTGGTTCTGCCATTTTATAGTCGTAATGAAATTATGAGTGTGAATACCCCCATCATATAAATCTAATTCTAAGATTATATCCTTATTTATATTAGTTAAGTCTATAACAAATTTTGTTTTCATTATCTTTCTTCTAATATCAAAAGTATTTCTGTAGATATATAAATGATTTTCCAGATATATATTAGCAACTAATAATGCCGCTAAATGTATCTTCGTTGTAATAGAGATTACTATGATACTATTGATAGGTTTTGATATTTTGACATTGGTTATCATTTTATATTATATATATATATATATATAATATTTTAGTCACAATGAGGAATTCCAAGCAAACCATTATTGTATGAATCCAAGACACTAGTAAGAGCACTTGTTGCACTTGTCATTAAGAAACCGGCACCTATAGGAGGAATAACCAATCCATTAATTAGAGCATCGGCAGCTATAATAGTTGCAGCAATAGGAGCATCACTT
>SDBT01013116.1_pt1 | contig 13299 bp, 10 predicted proteins | sample 2277101 | NCBI WGS metagenome assembly SDBT01 (sample SAMN10404973, study PRJNA504765) | marine sediment metagenome | isolation source: marine sediment core GS10_PC15, 103 cmbsf | place: Arctic Ocean: Southern Knipovich Ridge | collected 2010 | reverse complement strand
TGTTGTAGATGAGATGGTTGAGCTGGTTGAGGGGCCCGGAGAACTCGGAGAGTTTGGTATTCTCCCGGGACATGTTCCTTTTTTGACTACACTCAGCCCCGGGTTTTTAAAATTTAAACAGGGCTCTGAAACCAAGTCACTTGTTATTCCCGGCGGCCTTGCCGAAGTTAGTGATGACAACGTGAGAATACTTACTGATTCCACCGAAGACCCCTCTGCAATCGATACTTCTTCTGCAAAAGAAGATATTTACAATTTGGAAATTCAGATTGATGAAAACCAGGGCAATGCAGAGAAGTTAAAAGAACTTAATTTTCAGCTAAAACTTGCCCAGGTAAGGGCTTCTGCAAAATAAATAAACAATTTATATAAAATATAAAAAAGCCCCGGCTAATGAGTAGACGGGGCTTTTTAGTTTGATTTCAATTTTAGTTTAACTGCATTTGGAATAAGCACATGATTTGCATGTCATGCATCCTGATTCGAATGCAAGCGCCCTGTCTCCACATTCCGGGCAGACTTCGAGCAATATATCGGTACTTCCTGTGTTTTTTATAAAGAGGTCGGTCTGTTTTTCTTCCTCAGCTGTTTTTTTTTCAGCATCGGGCTCTGTTACAAAATGTTTTTTCAGCACTGTGGCAATTGCATCAGGAATGGACATTACGAGCTTTCCTTCTGAGAATACGGGTGATGAACCGCCTATTCCCTCAAGCTGTTCTACAACGTCATTTACACTTATACCCGACCTAAGGGCTAAAGATACCAGCCTTCCGGTTGCCTCGGCATCAGCCATGGTTGTATAACCTGATTTTCCTATCTGAACAAACACTTCAAATGGTCTCCCCTCGTGAGTATTGATAGTCACGTAGAGATTTCCGTACCCGGTTTTTATCACCTCTGTAAAACCTTCCAGGAAGTGCGGCCTTTTGACAGGCTTTACTTCAGGAAAAGAGGTGGGATGAGGGGATGAGGTGAGGTTGGGGTGGGTGGTTGGCATCCCTTCATCCCGGGTTGAAGTGGTTTTAAAATCTTTATTTAACTCTTCTTTAGCTTTTTGTTGTTTTGCTCCTTCTTCGGTAATTAAAATACCTTCCCTGGAGCCTTCCCTGTATACGGTTATACCCTTGCAGCCCAGTTTCCAGGCGAGGAAGTAGATGTTTTCTACCTCTTCAAGTGAAATGTCCATAGGCAGGTTAACCGTACTTGATATACATGAGTCAATGTGTTTCTGGATTGCTGCCTGCATACGTACACGCATTTCAGGCTCTATATCATGTGAAGTTACAAATGTGTTTGGAATCTCTGAATCATCTTCAAGGTCAAATTGCTGCATATATTCTCTAACAAGCGGATGGTAAACCTTGAACTCTTCTTTTGAGAGTGATTTTGAATGCCGGATGTATGATTTGGCAAACATCGGTTCCACACCGCTGGTAGTTCCGGCCAGTACCGAGCCGCTTCCAACAGGGGGTACTGTTAAAATACAGGCATTTCTAAGTCCCTGCGTCTTTATTTTTTCTATTATGCCTTCATTTACTGTTTTTAGAAAAGGCTGTCCAATGTGGGTATCAAGATCAAATGCAGGGAAACTGCCTTTTTCCTCGGCAAGATTCGTACTAGCTTCGTATACTATGTTCTTAATATGCTCAAACATCTTATCGGTAAATTCTACAGCTTCGTATGTATCGTATTTAATGTTTAGCTTGGTAAGCATATCGCCAAACCCTGTAAATCCTACGCCTATTCTTCTAGAAAGTGTAGAAGCACTGGTCTGGAATTGAAGCGGGTGCTTTTTCATGTTGTAATCAAGTATGTTGTCGAGAAATCTTACGGAATGGCAGAAAGCTTCTTCGAGGTTTTCCCAGTCAATGTAGGCATTGTCTGTAAATGAATCATTTACAAACAGGGAAAGGTTAATGTTTCCGAGGCAGCAGTTACCGTAGTCCTCAAGTGCCTGTTCACTGCACGGGTTAACGCCGTTTACTTCCATGCCGTTGTACTCGGTTGGTGAATATCTTTTCACAGCGTCCCAGAATATAAGGCCCGGTTCTGCTGAAGACCATGCTGATTTTACCAGTATGTCCCAGATTTTCCTTGCTTTTACTGTCCTTTTGATATCAACCTTGTCGGCAACAAAGGTCAGTTCGAATTCAGTGTCTTTTTCCACTGCTTCCATGAATTCGTCGCTTACTTTTACCGAAATATTGGCATACTGTACTTTTGTTCTTTCTGCGTCATTTTTAATGTTGAGGAAATCAATTATGTCCGGATGGTTTACATCAAGCGTTATCATTAAAGCCCCGCGCCTTCCTGCCTGGCCAATTGTACCGGTTGTGGTAGAAAGCAGGTCCATAAATGAAACAGCCCCGGTTGAATATATTGCAGAGTTGTTTACCGGTGCGCCTTTTGGCCTTAATATGGAGATGTCAGTGCCGACGCCCCCTCCGAATGAGTAGGTCCTGGCAGCTTCTTTGCACCATTCGAAGATCCCCTCGAGGGAATCTTCTTTAATAGGCATATAGTAGCAGTTAAGCAGTGTTGCCCTTCTTTCCTGCCCCGCCCCGAAAAGTATTCTTCCTCCTGGAATAAATCTGAAGTCAGAGAGAAGATTGTAGAACTTTTCTTCCCATTCTTCTCTTAGTTTCTTGTTTTTTTCGGGGGACGCTATTTCCCTTGCGACTCTTTTCCAGAGATCGTGGGGAGTTTTTTCAACAATCTGTCCTGATATGTCTCTCAGTGCATATTTTTCGTAAAATACCCTGGCCCTAAGCTCGTCGCCGCCAAAAGCCTCGATTGTTTCCAGTGGTATATCTATAACACCGTCGGAATATTCAACCGTGGTTTTCTGCTGTGCAGCTGCGTCGCTTTCAAGAACTTCTTCAATTTGCTGTTTTAGGGATTCTTTGTCCAGTATCCCCGAGCCGTTGCCATTTACCTGAGTGGAATCAAATTTTTCGGACATCCTCGAAAAACTCCTTTAAGAAAAATTTATTTTGACTGGAATATCTGATATCTTGTACACATGGAGAATTGAAACACAATATGTTGTGGGTGTCAAGATGTTTTTTTTTAATTATTATTAGCTGGAAATAAAATCCAATAAATTCAGATAATTAGGATCTAAAATATTTTTTACGACTAAAAATATTTTTTCATGGTAATATCTTATGATGTAAATATAAAGTAATATATGAACTAAATTCCCGGCTGGGAATTTAAAGTAAAAAATTAGATAGAAACAGGAAATCCTACGATAACTGACTAGTCAGTAACTGGCAAGAGTAAAATTTTAAAATGTTGTTATTACGCTTATTTTATGGGCATAAATTAATATAAAATATTTTTTATGTTAATATGGGATTAAGGGCGTTCAAAAAATTATGGAAGAAAAAACGGTAAAAAAAATACTGAATTTCTGGTTTGGAGAGATGAAAAATAATAGTCTGCCGGACACAAAAAAACAGAAAATGTGGTGGATTAAGGATAAAAAAATTGATAATTTGATCAAAAAAAAGTTTGAAAAACATCTGATTTTGGCAAAATCTATCAAATTTGATGAAATTAAGGAGAATCCGGAAGAAATTCTTGCTGTTGTAATTCTGCTGGACCAGTTTTCAAGAAATATTTACAGGGATAGCCCCAGATCATTTGCCCATGATAATATTGCTTTAAGTATAGTTCTTAAAAGTATTGAAAAAGGTATAGATAATAAGATGAAAGCAGTAGAAAGGGCCTTTTTTTACATGCCCCTTATGCATTCTGAAGACATCGGGGTCCAGGAAAAGTCCGTGGAATGCTTTTCAGGCCTGGAAGCGGAATTTAAAGATAATGATGATTTTGCCCATCTTGTTACACAGAATAGAAAATACGCGGTATTACATTATGATATTATTCAAAAATTTGGCAGGTATCCCCACAGAAACAAGATATTAGGCAGAAAATCAACATCAGAAGAGATGGAGTTTCTAAAAGGGCCCGGAAGTTCTTTTTAGTATTGACTTAATCTGATTACCATGTACATTAGCGTTTAGGAAGTATGAGTGTAGTTCCATTCTAAATTAAGATTCATTTCTAAATTTTTTCTGAACCGCCCCCATGATCCAATTTAATATAGGAGGTAAACTATATGTCAGAACGTATAAATGGCACTGTAAAATGGTTCAATGCAACCAAAGGATTCGGTTTTATTGAACGTGAAAATGATGTAGATGTGTTTGTTCATCACAGTGAAATTAGTGGCGATGGCTATCGTTCACTTGATGAAGGACAGCAAGTAGAATTTACTGTTGCAACAGACGGCCCTAAGGGCCCACATGCACAGAATGTTGTAGCACTTTAGTATAAAAATAAAACTTACTAAAATGAAAAAAGCCCGCTTTTGCGGGCTTTTTTATTAATCCATTATTATTTTCAATTATGCCCGGATGTTATTGGCTGAGTGGTAAATTTCGGCTCTATTATATTATTTTTTTCATCGGTAGACAATGAAATCATCGTTATTTCAATACTTTTCATATTGGCATTACCAATAATTGTAGCAAAAGACAGATCAGCAGCATCATGGCCGGTTCCAATCTTTACAAAACTAGTTTGTGGTGCAAGCCTGGTGGGATCAAAGATATACCAGCTATTACCGAGATATGCCTCAAAATATGCATGGAAATCGGGGGGATTTAAACCATAAGCATATGAACTGCAAAATCTTGCAGGTATACCAATAGCCCTGCAAAACGCAATTCCCAGATGTGCAAAATCCCTGCAGACTCCGGCGCGTTCTGCAACTGTATCGTATGCCGAAGTCATGTTTCCGGTTGTACCGAATAAATACTCAATATTTTCATATATCCAGTTACAAATCGCCGTTACCCTTGAAAAACCGGAAGGGATCTTTGCAAACTCTTTTTGAGTTATTCTTATAAGCTTATCTGATTCGCAGTATCTGCTTGGATACAGGTACTCGATTACATTAAATGGAAGTTTAGTCGTATGAATCTCGGTTGCTTCCTCAACATTGTGAATAACATTACCAATCTCTACTTCGGCTTCGTAAGTAATATCGAAGTTGCCCTGTTCTACAAAAAGCATATGGGATCTTGTCAGATTATTTTTAGCATTAAATTCTTTTATTAATAGTTTGGGTTCAATCGTTAGTTTTTCTTTAAGAATTTTTTGGTACTCATTTTTTTCAGCACTTATGTTAAAAATAAATGTTGAGCTTACATAAACCTCATATGAAAGTACGCAGCCTATTTTAAAACGCATGGTTATAAAGTAGTACAAGCACTTTTAATAAGCAAATCAAACACAACACATACTTATCTAAAAACTATCTCCTTGAGAAAACCGGGGAGCCTAATTTTCTACTGAATAAGCAATAGGTTTTAAGTTACATAGTTAGAAAAAAAGGAGCAACGATCTGAAATCACTGCTCCCTTGAGATATTTTCCTAAGTTGTATTTTAGTAAATGATGTTACTATTTTTTGTTTTTAAATGGTAAACCAGTAATGCCCGGTTGTATATCAGTACCCTGTTCCTTATTGAATTCTTTGATCAACTCATTGGTTACTGCTGCAGACTCAGGTTCAACTCCTGAGAGACTAAACTCTGTCCATTTATATGCCTTCATTGAGTCAGGCGGATACTTGACACGCTGCACTGGGGCGGGATATGCGTCATGATTAGGCACTCCCATCCTTGTACGAATAGAGTCTTTTGTCACGTTCCATACCATAAAATCGGTGGCAAGGTCCAGCGGCCCGTCATAAGTTTTTCTTATTTCCTCAAATACAACGTTTACTGTATCGAAATCATTTTGAAAATGGTAGCATACGGCCTTTTTCGGCTTTGTAATTGACATGATCTTTCCAAATGCCTGCGCCGCTGTATGGCCCTGTGTTCCAACATATACTGCTTCTGAAGGTGACATGCCGTAACGTTCGAGCATAAGCTGTGGGGGAATAAAACATTCGTGAATAGAAAGGTCCATGCCTACTGCATGCTCTGCCCACCATTTATTAGGCAGTGTATCACTCGAAAACGCAAATTTTAGCCCGTTCCATTCCAGTATGAAGCTAGAAGACTGGTCTAAATGAATTGCCGGCAGGGTTCTTATTATTACGCCGTTCTCATTATAGATAATTTCATTAATAGCGGTCCAGTCATATTCATTTACCTCGAGCTCAAGGCCCCTTGGGTCTACCGCGCTTCCCCTTCCGGCTTTTTCCCAGGCCCACATCTTTAGCATATAATCAGCCCATGCTTTTGTTCCCCAATCGGGTTTTACACCGCTCGGGCCCCATAGCCTAACGGGCGTTAGGCGGTTATTTACAGGCCCTGTAAAGTAAAAACCAGGGAAATCGCCTGCGTGATCAATGTGAAGATGCCCGAGAAATACCTTGTCTAACTGATCGAGTGGAATGCCCAGGGACATAAGCCGTTCAAATGACCCTGCTCCCATATCAAAAATGAACTTGTCCCCGTTTCCAAGCTCAACCAGAAAACTTGCAGCAGCCTGCTTCAGCCTTGGCTGAGGCATACCCGTACCTAATGCAATTACTCTCATTTCGTCGGGTGCCAGTGCTTCGGTTCCCGGGAAATAAACATCACGAACGGGATATGGCTTTGTAGGTGACCATTCCTTGGGTTCGGACTTTTGGGCAAATGTTTCATTTATTATTGAATTGCTATTAAAGATAATAAAACCCAGTGTTGAAATAAAAAATACAGTAAAAATCAAAGCCATTAACTTTTTCATCTTAAACCTCCGTTAAAATATAGCTATCTTTTGTAATTTCATTCTATTACAAAGAGTAGGTTAAATGCAAGTGGTTTGATATATGTTAGAGCCATAGAGTTATTATCTCGGTGGGGAAATGCAGGGCCGTACTTCTATTTTGAAAGCAAATTTAAATTTGTTGTAACCAAAATTTTATATATTAAGATAATTCAAATGGACTTAGAAGACTTAGAATATATTCTTGACCATTACAAGTCTCCAAGGAATTACGGAGAACTAACTAATCCGGATATCTCACAAGAGCTGGGAAATCCTATATGTGGAGACAAAATCCGACTGGACCTAAAATTAGAGGGCCATTTAATTAAGGATATAAAGTTCTCGGGGCAAGGGTGTACAATAAGTCAGGCCGCAGCGTCTATTCTTACAGAGGAAGTTATAAATAAAGACCTTGAATATATAGATTCATTTAAATCTGAGGAAATGTTTGAAATTATAAAAGCTGAGGTTTCACCGATTAGATACGATTGTGCACTATTGGCATTAAAAGTATTAAAAACTGCAATAAAGAGTTTTCGAAAAAACCCGGCATAACAAATTAAAATAATCAACTACTTATTCTAAAAATTCATTTATAATTAGTAATAATATAATGAGTATTGATACAGATAAAATCAGAAGGGATTTTCCTCTATTTGACCGTAAAATCAACGGCAATGTACCGGTATATCTGGACAATGCTGCAACCTCTTTAAAACCAAAACCTGTTATTGATGCACTGAATAATTATTACCGGAATTTATCTTCCAATATCCATAGGTCTGCTAACACCTTAAGCTATGAATCATCTTTGCTATATGATAATGCCCATGAGAAAATAGCTGCTTTTATAGGAGCTAAAAACTGGCGTGAAATAGTTTTTACAAGGAATGCTACAGAATCAATTAACCTTGTTGCTTATAGCTGGGGACTGCACAATTTAAATGAAGGTGATGAAATTCTAATTAGTATCATGGAGCATCATTCAAATATTGTTCCCTGGCAGATGCTTGAAAAGGTTAAGGGAGTTAAAATCAAATATCTGGAAGTGAATGAGAATGGAACACTTAAACTTGAAGAACTTCCAAAACTGCTAACTGATAAAACAAAACTTGTATCTCTTATTCATACTTCAAATGTATTGGGGACAGTAAACCCTGTAAAAGATATTGTTAAAGAAGCAAAGAAGGTTGGGGCACTTGTATTAATTGATGCTGCACAATCTGCACCGCATTTTAAAATAGATGTGACCGATCTTGGTTGTGATTTTTTAGTTGCATCAGGCCACAAAATGGTTGGCCCCACAGGAATTGGATTTCTTTACGGACGGGAAGAGTTACTGGATGAAATGCCGCCATTTCTGTATGGTGGTGACATGATAGAAACAGTAACATTAGAAAAATCCACCTGGAATGAACTTCCCTGGAAATTTGAAGCCGGAACTCCTAATATAGCTGGTGGTATCGGGCTGGGCGCGGCTGTTGATTATTTAAGTAAACTTGGATTGGGAAATATTCATAAACATGAAAAAGAACTTGTAACTTATGCTTTAGAGAAGTTAAACGAATTTCCATGGATTAAAGTATATGGTTCCAGTGAAATAGAAAGAATTGGAGTTATTTCATTCAACATTGATGGTGTACACCCTCACGATGTTTCATGGCTCCTGGACAATGAAGGGATAGAAGTCCGTTCTGGAAATCATTGTGCACAGCCATTAATGAGACAGCTCGGAATAGAAAATGCAGCGAGGGTGAGTTTCTATTTTTATAATACTAAAGAAGAGATTGATAAACTAATTAAAACCCTAATCAAAACCCAGGAACTCTTAGCGGTATAAGCTGACAAATTGTGTTTATGAATTTATTATTTCCATATAAGAACTATAGAGTTTTTTCTCAGTGGGAAATAGGGGAGCATTACTTCCTAAATGATATGTATGGTTTCACAAGAAGTAATTTTATAATATTTAGGTGATTATAATTGTATAGAATAATGATATTAAAGAAGTGTGAATCTCAAAAATCACACTCTAAGTGTAAACTTAAATCTGGGGGTTTCGCAACACACTTTGATTCCTACAGTCCTATCAAATAGTGGTGTTAGTACGACGGTTTGCAATCATTTGTACAGGTGAAATACAGCCTTTTTCAATATTATTCTGCATATTTTTAAATTTCTCAGGTGCATTTTCTCCAATTATAAGATGTATCCCGAGCAGTTGCGGCCCGTCGGCAGCGGCAGCCAAACTCTGTTTGAAAAAGTTGAGTGCAAAATCAGTGCGATCATCAACATCACGAACATCAAATCCGGCATCATCAAGAAGAGTGAGCATTTCTTCGGGTGTTGTCAGATGGCTGGTATCTGCCGATTGTGCCCAGGGTACAGGAAAAGAAATGTTTTCATCACTTTTTTTCATCACGTCGTAAATGCAAAGCGTCGCACCGGGTTTCATAACCCGGAAAATTTCACGATAGAGTATCCCTCGCTCTGGTATATTCATGGCGGTGTGGATTGTGATAGCAGCATCAAAGGTTTCTTTTTCAAAGGGCATAGCAAGAGCACTGGCAACTTCGTAGTTCACATTTTTGCCTAGTCCGGTCAGATCCGTTAGTTTTTTAGCAATATCAATATATTCTGGTGTCAAGTCTATACCCGTTACTTTGCACCCAATTTGCGCGGCCATGAAGCGTGCAGTGCCACCAATGCCACAGCCTATGTCGAGAACGTGCTGATCCTTGCTCAAGGACATCTTCTCAATAGCATGTGTGGTGGCTTTCCGCCCACCGATATGATACTCATCAACAGGTGCTAAATCTTCGGGCTTTAATGAGTTCAGGTCAGCCCCGGCTGCCTCAAGCCCCTTAAAAATACGCGTCAACAGATTTGGATCTCCGTAATGTTTAGCTACTTCAGTTTCAATATTTCCCATATTTTTTATCCTCATTCAGTGTAACTAAAGATAATAATGCCATTGATTGTTTTAAGGACTTGTTAAAGCCTGGATAACAATAAAAACAAATATTGCCGGAAATGTATATCTACAATATTTATCTACGCTCCTTGCTAGTAGAACATCACCTCTCTTTGCTAAAATGGCTGTAATAGTAGCTTCGATCAGAGATGCAAAAACAAGCACAATACTTAAAAGCATTAAAATATCCATACGTGTTAAGTATGGAACTTCCGGCAGTGAACTTAAAGCTAAAAATTGATAGGCTATTAACGTCAGCATAGAAGTTATAGAAATACTTAATTGTGTTGTATAATCTGTTGGATCAATCCAAAATACAATCCACGACATAAATATTATTAAGAGTAAGGGAACCATAAATCTATATATGTAAAATTGCGGATGTCTTTCGGCTGTTATCGTTAATACGACACCTTCTCTAGCTGGAGTATTAGGAAAGAACTGGTACTGTAATTTTTTTAAATTCAACCCTTTTATATCCCAATTGGGTATTGATAAATTTGAAGACATACCTGTTGAACCTTTTACAAAATTAACTTCATTGGGACTATATCCATCGGCTATTATTTGAAATTCAATTTTTTGCTTGTCAAAAGGAAATTTTTGTAGATTTAGAGGTTGGAAAAAAGTACCTATGAATCTTTGTACATAAACAGCTGTACCTTCTTGATCTACATTTACTATGTCAGGATAGGTTTTAAATACTTTTTGCCTATTAACAAATTGCAAATTTGGATTCCATACATCCGCAAGATCATAAGTAGTTATTTTATTGTTACTTACCAGTCTTTGATCTTTCCATTGTGCCTTGAAAGCAATATTAGCTGTGAAGAGTTGTTTCGTCGCATCAATCTCATTAATGTCAACAATATATAGTTCAATTAATACGTCTGTAGGAATGCTATTCGGTTCAGGCCTGCTGGTATCAATTGCAAAAACTAGACTTGGGAAAATAAATAGTAAAAAAATCAGCAAATAGAATTGTATAACAAATATTTTATTTAACATTGGTTTATCAGATTTTATAATTTTTATTAAATATTTTCAACCCATTAATGAAAGCAGAAGCACTTACACTGATTGTTTCATGTAATTATAATAGTCATAGAGTTGTATTTTACTAAACTTATTGCTCCATCTGCGATAGTATTAAATTAATATAGATTTATTTAAGGGGTTAGGTGGACAGGATTTAATTAATTGAGTCCTCCCTTAAATCATCTAACCCTCTTTTTATCCACGTATTAAGCCATAGAGTTATTATATCAGTGGGGACAAGGGGAGCCTGCCTTTACAAATTCTAAGTATGTCTATGTATGGTTATCCTACTTAAGTGGGACGATGTTTGTCATGGCATCCAGCCAGATGTAGCTGAAGTCCGCTGCCGCAGCGCCGTGGCAGTTCAAACAGCTATCGCTTGAGAACTGCTCAGTCCCATCCCCAAATGAAACCATATATGTTTCCATTGAAGTGTTGCGGAGGTCACCGGGTATCTGTGTGTAACAGTTCTCAGATACAGGCGGGACGCGTGCCGCGCCTATGGGGTTACAAGGCCTTGTTCTTATCTCGCTCGGATTTTTGGGATCCCGTCCCCCTTCTGGGTGTTCGGTGCCTACCAGTACGTAGTATTGAAAGGGCGACCCGGCGTCTGCAAGGATTTTTTGAAATTTATCGTTTAAGCCGCTGTCTCTTAAAGGGTTAATCCTTGTAGCCTGATTCGGCGTTCCGGGAGTGTCCTCCATTGGCATCGGGAAAACTCTCGGGTTAAGCTCGAGGTTCGGGCAGCAGCGGAATTCCTCTGAAGCTATGGGCTGCTGGAAGGACCAGCAGTTATCAGGCTCAGCCGCGGCGCATGACTTACTGAATAAGTTGTACCGTCTGCCGTCCCCGTTGCTTCCTAAAGGCGGGACGTTGTCCACATGCTCAAAAGTTGTCCATACCCACTGGGGAGCATTAAAGTTCTTATGAGTGATGTGAAGGCCGACAAGTCCCATAGTAACTTCGCTGCACGGGGTGCTACTTTCGGAGTCAAAGATTACTGCTTCGCCAGTATAGTAACGTTCGGGATCATCTTGCTCAGTCAGAACCTTCCATGCGGCTTTTATCTCCATAGTGCCTTGTCCGGTGAGCCCTGTAGTGTTGTCCGGAAGGAAAAGTCCTTCGCCGGTAATAGGCCCGTTGTAACTGTAATTACCGGTTATGGCATAGCCGTTGTCTATAATAAATTCGTAGATATCCCGATTAATCCGTACCTCGTAACGCAGCAGGTTTCCACTCTGGTCGGTTAATGTCCCAAACCCTGTTGCAAGTGCCTGGAGGAATTCGTCTTCAACGTTCTGACCCCTTGGGGCTTTGGTCGTTCGGCGTGATATCTTTCTGCCGTTCGCCATGCCTGAGCATTCAATCGCTTGAGGAGGATCATTCCATTTCTGATCCGTTGGGTTCCAGGATGGGTTCTGGCTCTGAAAAACCTCGAAAATTTCTTTATATGTTTCCCAGACTCGCGGCCCCTGAGACTTAGTAAATAGGGCGTCTATGTCCGGAACTCCCCTGCATCCCTTCTTGGCAGGCCAGTTAAGTGCAATGAATGTGAGCCATGAGAGGCAGTCGTACTGTTTCTGAACCTCTACTCCATTCGGGTCGGAAATATCTGCCGGAAAAGCAAAGTCCAAGCCGTCTACGCCATCGCAAAGTTCGGCATTCGCTCTGGGCAGCGGTTCTACACATCTTAATTCAGAATCGGAGTCCTTGTTATCTTCATTGCATGCGTAAAAGAATGCAAATAATAAGACTCCCAATACTGTCATTACATGAAGGACTTTAATATTTCCTAAACCCTCTCTCATCTCCTTTAATTCCCCTCCGGAGGAAATCGCCTGGGAATGAAGAGGTTCCACATCCAATCCCCCTCCGCGACAGCCGCATGACAGCCGAGGCAGGAGCCGGGCTTTCCAATACTGGTGAACTTATCGCCGACGCGTTTCGACCAGAACCATTCTCCTCCCGGGCAGTCCCTTCCGAGATTAGGGCTTTCAAGGCAATATCCCTTGAGTTTTACTATTAGGGTCGGGAAAGGGCTAGTGTCATCCATAAGAGGGACACCGGGCTCTTCGGGGTCTGGCCGGTAGTTATCTTTCACTATAATAGAGCCGTAAGCTATTTCCACAGGTCCCGGAGCCGGGGGAAGAAAGTTGTTAATAGAGGCCTCGGCCGTGGGATTCACCCTTGTCTCTAGATACCTGCCGTGTGTGACGGCCGTATTCAAATGGAGTTCACCATTTAGCGGGTAGGTGTTCCAGCCGTCTCCTTGTGTCCTCACTATACAGTCGAGTTTTTGCGCGCAGGAGCACGGATCTGCAATACACTCCTCTTTTGTGGGAAACTCGACTTCAGCCTGACAATCTACAATGCAACACTCGGTGCCAGGGTCGCATGAGCCCTGGGCTTTGGCTCCCGGTATGAGTTCTATTAATAGCCACAAACACGCCAATAGCACTCCAGCAGTTAACTTCTTCATTTCTGATGCTTTATCCCTGCCTTGGATTTGAG
>SDBT01013115.1_pt1 | contig 13300 bp, 10 predicted proteins | sample 2277101 | NCBI WGS metagenome assembly SDBT01 (sample SAMN10404973, study PRJNA504765) | marine sediment metagenome | isolation source: marine sediment core GS10_PC15, 103 cmbsf | place: Arctic Ocean: Southern Knipovich Ridge | collected 2010 | reverse complement strand
ATACCCACCTGTAACCATATTTCCTTTTTGATGGGTAATAAGTATCCAACGCTCCCGCTAATAAAGCAAGTTTTTTCGTGCCGGGTCGCGTTGTTCGGTATCGTCCCGATTGCATCGGGATTGCGGTTTTTGCCGATTCCCCTATGACGATTACCGATTCGAGCGGCACAACCATTTACCGAGAACCGAACGTTAAAAATATGGCAGAGCCATCATCTCTGACTTGGCCCAGAGGACCAAGCTTCGGATACTTGATGAAACCTCGAATGGTAGCGCGGGTACGCTCAGAACTCACAAATTATCGATTCAAATTTATGAACCTTTAAACTCTGAACCTGTGAACCGTAAGGGATTCAATTTATAAATGTTCAATTGGCGCAAGCCCCTTTCTTTTCCGGATCGCCGCCAACAGTCCGACGTTGCCGGTCATCATGTTGTCTCCCAGAGGGGCACCGAAAAAGATCGGCAGACGTGAATCTTTCAAAAGCCGCCTTTTAGGCCCCGTGGCGATGATGATATCCACCGCCTGAAACCCAAAAGCCTTACGCACATAGGCGCCATGCCCGCCTTGCGCTAAAATATCCTTATGGTTCAAATTCCCTTCGGCCAGATCGATGACAAGCGATTCCAAACGTTCAAGGGTGATATCGCGGGTGTGATATTCAAAAAAGCCGCACAGTTCGCCCTTCCATACCGCTGCGCCGACGGTGTGAGAAGTGGCAATGTCCAGCACGAGCAGTCTTTCTTTGGTCAAAGCCAGGGGATCATGGGTTGCGCCCAGGATGGCCGCCATCCCGCTGTCCATTACATAAATTTCGGTACCGGGAAGACCGGCGGCATCTTTGGCAATACAGCGCAGACGGTTCAATGAATCGGGGATATCCCTTTGGGCATACAAAAGGGCTTCCGCAAATGGCGTTGGGGACAGGGCATCTCTAAAGAGGGTATGCCGGTAATCCAAATGCGAAACCCCATCAGGCGGCACTCCGTGGTCCTGTGCACAGACACCGATGATGTCGAATGCAAATGGAATACCCCATCCGTTAAAAATGTGCGCCAACCGATCCGTATCCAGATCGCGCAAGGTTAGATGATGATAGGCCTTGTCCGCTTGCAGATCGCTTATCTTTTCCTGTCCGGCAATCGTGATACCCGCCGCACGAACTTTTTCCGGGTTGTGATGAATTGTCGCCGCCGCGGAAGCCGACATGACGACCTCACTTTTCCGGGCGCGTTGACACAGCAGCTTTGAAATGGCGCCGCCACCCATCTCATTTCCGGTAACGACAAGATCTCCGGGGATTCGGGATGCTTTTTGCGCCAGATGCCTGACCGGCGACTGGGTCACGGCCTTATAAGAGGTATCGGAAGCGTCATCGTAAAACAGAAGATCCATGGTGCCCGCTCCGATATCAATCAGCAGATATCGACTCATCGCTTTCCTTTCTGAAAAAAAAACCCGCGCCTTTTCGGACGCGGGTTTCTTAAACGGATTGGGGATTTCACCTATTTTTTATCATCTTTGACTTCTTCGAAATCGGCATCGACGACATCATCGTCCGCACCGGCCCCCGGCGCCTGTTCGGCGCCTTGCGCCCCGGCAGCTCCGGCTCCGTCGGTACCGGCCTGAGGGCCGCCTTCCTGAGACGCCTGCTGGTACATCGCTTCGGCCAGCTTGTGAGATGCCTGCGTTAATTCCTCGCTTTTGCGCTTGATCTCTTCCGTATCGGATCCCTCGAGGGCTTTTTTGAGAGACTCCGCGGCGGTCTCCACACTGGCTTTGGTGGCACTGTCGACCTTGTCTCCCAGATCTTTGATTGACTTCTCGGTCGAATACATTAGCGCATCGGCCGAATTGCGTGCCTCGGCCAATTCTTTTTTCTTTATATCATCTTCGGCATGCAGTTCGGCTTCTTTAATGGCCTTGTCGACCTCCTCCTTGGATAGACCCGATGAGGCCGTAATCTCGATGGACTGTTCCTTGCCGGTTCCCATGTCTTTGGCCGAGACATGTACAATCCCGTTGGCGTCGATATCAAAGGTCACTTCGATTTGCGGAAGACCTCTGGGGGCAGGCGGTATCCCCACCAATTCAAAGCGCCCCAGGGTTTTATTCCCGCCGGCCATCTCGCGCTCACCCTGGAGGACATGGATCGAAACCGCAGGCTGATTATCGGCCGCGGTGGAAAAAACCTGGCTTTTCTTGGTCGGGATGGTGGTATTCTTTTCAATCAACTTGGTCATCACGGCACCCAGAGTTTCAATCCCCAATGACAGCGGTGTAACGTCAAGCAAAAGAACGTCTTTGACATCGCCTTTGAGGACACCGCCTTGGATGGCGGCCCCTAGGGCAACCACCTCATCCGGATTGACTCCCTTATGGGGGTCTTTGCCGAAAATCTTTTTGACCCGCTCCTGGACCGCCGGCATGCGTGTCATGCCCCCGACCAAAATAACCTCATCGATTTCAGCCGGGTCCAGGCTGGCATCTTTAAGGGCCGTCAGACATGGCCGTTCAAGCTTATCCAGCAGATCAGCCACCAGGGATTCCAGTTTAGCGCGCGTAATTTTAATGTTTAAATGTTTGGGTCCACTGGCATCCGCCGTTATAAAAGGCAGATTCACATCGCTTTCCATGGATGTGGAGAGCTCCATCTTGGCCTTTTCGGCCGCCTCTTTGAGTCGTTGCAGAGCCATCTTGTCGGTTCTCAAATCGAGGCCCTGATCTTTTTTAAATTCATCGGCCAGAAAATCGATCATTCTCAAATCAAAATCCTCGCCGCCCAGATGGGTATCGCCGTGGGTGGATTTAACCTCAAATACCCCTTCTCCGATTTCGAGGATGGATATGTCGAAAGTGCCGCCGCCCAGATCGAAAACGGCGATCTTCTCTTCGCTCTTTTTGTCAAGTCCGTACGCCAAGGATGCAGCCGTCGGCTCGTTAATGATACGCAATACATTGAGGCCGGCTATTTTACCGGCATCCTTGGTGGCTTGTCGTTGGCTGTCGTCAAAATAGGCCGGAACCGTGATAACGGCATCCGTAATTTTTTCACCCAGATACTCCTCGGCCGTGTTTTTGATGTTTCCTAAAATAAAGGCTGAAATCTCCGCCGAACTGTATCGATTCTCTTTCAGCCGGATACGAACATCGCCGTTGCCGGCTTCCTCCATCTTATAAGGGAGTATTTTACTATCCTGCTGAATCTCAGGCGATTGAAATTTCCGGCCGATCAGCCTTTTAACACCAAAAACCGTATTTTCAGGGTTGGTGATGGCCTGTCTTTTAGCAATTTGGCCCACCAGCCGTTCGTTGCCGTCGGTAACGGATACAATCGAGGGTGTCGTGCGCCCCCCTTCCGGATTGGTGATAACTTTGGCATCTTTGCCTTCCATTATGGCAACGCATGAGTTTGTGGTGCCGAGATCAATTCCGATTACCTTGCCCATCTCTTCCCTCCTTATATTAGGCGGTAGTTGTACGCCCTCTTTTTTACCTTAATCTTCTTTTTGGGGATCTTTCTTTTTCGAACTCGATTTTGCCACGATAACCATGGACGGCCTCAGCAGCCGATCATGAATCGTATAGCCGGTCTGAAGCTCGCGGATGATCGTATTGTCCGTATGGTTCTCCGTTTCTTCTTGTTGTACGGCTTGATGGTAAGCGGGGTCAAATATCTCACCCAAAGCCTCGATCGGCTTGACACGAAATTTATCAAAAACTTTTAACATATCTTTGCGGGTCAGCTGGACGCCTTCGACCAGCCCGCCGTTTTTAGCCCCCTTTTCTTTCGCAGAAGCAATCGCACGCTGCAGATTGTCCACCACGGGAAGCATCTCCTTTACAAAAGTCTCGTTGGCATATTTGCGGAATTCGGCCATTTCTCGAGCCGTACGCTTCTTATGATTTTCAAATTCTGCCGAAACCCTCAAAAATCGATCGTAATTTTCGTGCGCTTCCTTTTCGATCGCCAAAATTTGTTCTGACAGAGCCTCTTCAGAATTTTCATCCCCGGAGACTTCATTCTCTTCCTCCGGGTTCACTTCGGCAGTCGTCTCAGCGGATTCGTCTGCTTCGAATCGGCCGTCCTTTGGCGACTTCTTTTTGGGGCTCATTTAATACGTTGTTCCCTGGATTTATTAAAAAAAAGATTTGTCCCGAAACTGAACTTTGCCCAAAAAATAAGACGATCTTGAGCAATGTCAAGACAATAGGCAAGATTTTGGATGGGTCCGATCAAATCGCGCCAGGTTGCGCTATCATTCGCTCCGGATGGCTTTGCGGCCGCACAAAAATTGGCTTGGCCTTCTTAAAAAACAATGGTTGTGCACCCTCCTTTGAATTTTTTCCTAAAATGGTTCGCCATACATTTGATCGGGGTCAAACCACGACACAGACCGCATCACTTATCGCTGCTTCCTTCCGGACCTGACGAGATTCATGACCGTCTGTTGCGCGGCGTCCGATCGGATGGTTCTTCCACTCCGGGATCAAAGCCTCGGGAAGGGATTCAGCCCCGCATAAAGCGGATTTCGGGAAAAGGGCACCGCTAACTCCCCGCCTAGCACAACCAATCTTTTAATCATAATCAATATATTAAAAAATTCAAGAGGAAAAGAAAATTCACCTTTCTCCTACAAAATATATCATTATATTTATCAATAAACCCTCCATGTTGTGTTTGTCCTTGACTTATTGAAGTTTATCGCCGATTCTCGCAGCCCATAAAATATCGTAACCGTTCATGGGTTCAAAGGTTCAGAGTTTCCCGCTGAAAGCGGGATTGAAGGTTAGAAAGCGATTAGGAAGAATGCAAAGCGACCAACCCTGAACGGTGAACGTTGAACCTATGAACGCCTATAAACCATGAAAGGCGTGTAAAATGCGAAAATTTTTGGCCATTCCATTATTGACGTGTTACATCGTTATGACCGGGTGTGCCGCACTTGTGGTCGGTGCCGGAGTGGGGACATTCTCCTATGTTCGAGGTGAATTAAAGCGAACCTATGCGGCCGAATATAATCAATGCATTGAGGCCGGCAAAGCGACTTTGGAAGCGTTAAAAATGCCGCTGGAAGAATCACGGGCCGATGGTCTCAAAACGATCCTCAAAGCCCGGCGCGCCGATGGTACCCCGGTGACCCTGAAAATCGTTATGTTAGCACCCAATCATACCGAGGTGGGCGTCCGCTGCGGAGTGATCGGGATTTGGGATAAGAAGGCGGCCAGACTGATCCATGGACTTATCGCCAAACGGCTACAACCCTAATTTTGTCAAATCCGTCGAACAGACCATCCGCGACCACGGAATGTTCCAAACCGGAGACGCCGTTCTGATCGGCGTCTCGGGGGGCGCTGATTCGGTCGCACTCCTCGATCTGATTTCCGATTTTGCGCCCGCCTTTTCACTCAAATTAGGTGTTGCGCACTTAAATCACAGTCTTCGCGAAACTGAATCCGATCATGACGCCGATTTTGTCACCGCCTTGGCGCGCTCGCACCATATAACGGCCCATATTAAAAAGGTAAATGTCGAAACCTATAAAAACCAAAAAAGGCTCTCCCTTGAGGAAGCCGCCCGACACCTTCGCTATGATTTCTTCATCCAAATCGCCCGCCAAAACGGATTCAACAAAATTGCCCTCGGCCATCATGCCGACGATAATGCGGAGCTTGTGCTGATGTTCCTTTTACGGGGGGCCGGTTCTTTGGGGATTTCCGGAATTCCGCCCGTCCGGAAGATTGCCGGGCATGCGATCCGGATTACGCGACCGCTCATTAAAATGACAAAGCTCGAAATTCTATCCTTCGTTAAAATCAAAAAACTGGCTTATGTAACCGACCGGTCCAATATCGATCCACAGCATTTGCGCAACCGAATTCGTCTACAATTGATGCCTCTTTTAAAGGAGGCCTACAATCCTCAAATCGTGGCAACCCTTAATCGTCTCGCATCCATCATGAGCGCCGAGGAAAAGTGGATGACCGATATTACCCATTCCTTGTTTCACCATGTCGCTTTGCCTTCACCCCCGCAATGGGTCTCGCTGTCCATATCCAAAATCAAGGCCCTGGATGCAGCGCCCCAAAGACGGATCATCCGCCGTGCGCTTAAAACCGTTAAAGGTGATTTGCGGCGGGTCTCGTTCAAGCACATCCAAACGGTGATAAAATTGATCGAAGAAACGATACGGTTCAAGTCCCTCGATTTTCCGGATGGTATCCAAATCAGGTGCCAAGCGGATGAAATTGTCTTTTTGAATGCAAAATCAGCACCCGATAAAGAAATTACGTTTGAATACCCGGTTCCCAAACCGAAATCGGTTTTGATTAAAGAAATCGGCCAGCGCATAAAATTTTCTCTAATCGATCGCAATCAAGTTACCGATTTTCGTCGGGCGGGACAGGCCATCGGTTTTTTTGATATGAATTCCCTGGCTTTCCCTTTGACCATAAGAAATTTTAGACCCGGGGACCGCTTTAAGCCGCTCGGTATGACCGGTACGCAGAAGCTAAAAAAATTTTTCATCAATCAAAAAATTTCCCGCTGCGAGCGCAATAAATGTCCGCTGCTCCTGAGTCGGGAAAAAATAATCTGGGTGGCCGGGCACCGCATCGCCGAATCGGTTAAAGTAGCCCCCACCACGCGAAATATCTTGAAAGCGGAACTTTTGCTTGCCTAATTTGCAATGATGATTAATATGGACTATGAAGGTTTTAGCCATTATATTCGACAGTTTCCCTCAATCTTCAAAATACCGGCGCCCAGTATTAAAACGCCACGCCTAAAACGGCGAAATTTTTGAATTAACAAACCCAATAGGAGGTATGGGCATTGAATCCTTTTTATAAAAACCTGGCACTGTGGCTGGTCATCACCCTGATGATGATCATGCTCTACAATCTTTTTAATCAGCAGCAGATGGCTGAAACCAATATCAGCTATACCGAATTTTTAAACAGGGTGGCAGATGAACAGATTGCGGAAGTGGTCATGCAGGGCCAGGATCTTTTCGTTACAGATGTTAATCACAATCGTTTTAAAGTATATGCCCCGGCCGATGGCGATCTGATCAAACTTCTCAGGGCCAAAGGCGTATCCATAAATGCCAAAGCCCCGGCCGATTCACCTTGGTACATGTCGGTGTTGATGTCTTGGTTTCCAATGATTATTCTGATTGGCGTCTGGATCTTTTTTATGCGGCAGATGCAGGCGGGTGGCGGCAAAGCGCTTTCATTTGGAAAAAGCCGGGCGCGTTTGGTGTCGGATCAGTCCGAAAAGGTCACCTTCGAGGATGTCGCCGGAATCGATGAAGCCAAGGAAGAACTTCAAGAAATTGTCGAATTTCTTAAAGAACCTAAGAAGTTTACCCGACTCGGCGGTCGGATTCCCAAAGGCGTCCTTCTCATGGGACCGCCCGGCACCGGAAAAACGCTTCTCGCCCGGGCGATTGCCGGTGAAGCCGGGGTTCCTTTCTTTAATATCAGCGGATCTGACTTTGTTGAAATGTTTGTCGGTGTGGGCGCTTCCCGAGTTCGAGATCTCTTTGTTCAAGGTAAAAAAAACGCCCCTTGTATCATTTTTATCGATGAAATTGATGCCGTGGGGCGGCATCGCGGCGCCGGTCTGGGCGGCGGACATGATGAACGCGAACAGACGCTGAACCAACTCCTGGTGGAGATGGACGGATTCGAATCCAATGAAGGCGTAATCTTAATTTCAGCCACCAACCGGCCCGATGTCCTCGATCCGGCCCTGCTGCGCCCCGGGCGCTTTGACCGCCAGGTGGTGGTCTCGCTTCCCGATATCAAAGGGCGCGAACTCATTCTGCGCGTTCACATGAAAAAAACGCCCACCGATCCTGATGTCAAACCCCTCATTCTGGCCAAGGGAACTCCCGGATTTTCAGGCGCGGACCTGGAGAACCTTGTGAACGAGGCGGCACTCCTCGCAGCAAAAAGGGAGAAAGAAAAACTACAGATGGTGGATTTTGAGGATGCCAAGGACAAAGTCTTCATGGGACTGGAGCGCAAATCAAAAGTTATTAAGGAAGAAGATAGAAAAATAACCGCATACCATGAAGGCGGGCATGCCCTGGTGGCCCGTCTTCTTCCCTATACGGATGCGGTTAACAAAATCACGATTATCCCCAGAGGACATGCCGCCGGAATCACCTGGTTTCTCCCGGAAGAAAGAGACTTCAAATTTAAGGATCAGCTTGAAAGTGAATTGTCGGTCGCCTTTGGCGGTCGCGCGGCTGAGGAAATTGTCTTTAACCGAATCAGTACCGGTGCTGCAAATGACATCAAGCAGGCCACTGCTTTGGCCCAGAAGATGATCCGCACCTGGGGCATGAGCGACGAGGTGGGGCCTCTTTCATATGACCAAAGTGAAGAACAGATTTTTCTGGGACGCGAAATCTCGCAGCGCCGGGACTACTCGGAAGAAACGGCGCGCAAGATCGATGTAGAAGTAAACAAACTGGCTCTCAGCGCGTACGGCTGCGCCAAAAAAGCTCTTGCCGAAAATCTGGATATCCTGCACCAACTGGCCGAATTGCTCCTTGAAAAAGAAACCGTTATGGGAGCGGAACTGGACGAATTGATTCTCTCCTTGAGACCGGGAATCGATCTTCCATCCAATCCGCATGACACCGCCGGCCCAGGGGAAGAAGCGCCGCAAACGGCCTAGATCGTATTCCTATGAATCGACGCAAGGTATATACCGTTGCATGGGATGGCCACACCATCGAGTTGGGCCGTCATACGCACATTATGGGGATCCTTAATGTGACGCCGGATTCATTTTCAGATGGCGGTAAATTTTACACGACCGATGCGGCCGTGGCACACGGTCTTAAGCTTGCCGAGGCGGGTGCCGACATTCTCGACATTGGGGGGGAATCGACCCGCCCGTTTTCCAAACCGGTCTCCAGCGATGAGGAGATTCGCCGCGTCGTCCCCGTAATTGAACAGCTGGCTCCCAGGATTGCCGTTCCGATTTCAATCGATACGACCAAAGCAAAGGTAGCCCAAGCGGCTATTGCAGCCGGCGCCTCAATCATTAACGATATTAGTTCACTGCAGTCAGACCCTGAGATGGTCACGCTTGCCGCCGCATCGGCTGTGCCCGTCATTTTGATGCATGTGAAGGGGGCCCCCGAAAACATGCAGGTCTCCCCCACCTATGACGATGTCGTGGCCGAAATAAAACGATTTTTAGAAGATGCGATCGATCAGGCCCAAAAAAATGGCATTTCGCGCGAAAGAATTATTGTCGACCCTGGCATCGGTTTTGGGAAAACGGTTGATCACAACTTACAATTGATTTACCATCTTAACGCACTTCAGACCCTTGATGTGCCGATTCTGATCGGACCTTCGCGCAAGTCATTTATCCAAAATATTCTCAACGCAAAAGTTAAAAAAGATCTCAAACCCGATCTGCCGGAAGTCGAAACCGGAAACCAGGCGGTGATATCGGCGGCGATCCTGAAGGGCGCACACATTGTGCGAGTGCATGACGTATCCACCACCCTGGCAACGGTCGCGATCATGGATGCCATAATCAATGTTTGAACCGTCCGGCGGAGAGGCTCCAGTGTAATGACCAACGCAAAAAACAGATCTTTTTACAACAGAAGAAATCTGATGGTATTCGCCCTCCTGGTGTTTCTGGTGTTTGCCGGCGTGGCGTTCTTTTTTTTAAGGCCGGCACCGCCTTTGCAGGAAACTGATCTTTTGATTCCGATCGATTTTGGTAAAGCGCCGGCCGGCTTAACCGTAACCGGTTCGCCCCTGAAAGGGATCGAGGTTCGCATCCGCGGTTCGGAGTCCGGCCTCCGATCCCTCTCCAGCCATAAATTGAACTATAGGGTAGATCTCTCCCATGCAGATGTCGGTATTAGAACCTTCCCCATCGATAAGAACCTCATCACCCTTCCCAAAGATATTGCGATTGTAAAAATCGCACCCTCGTCTATGACCGTAAGTATTGAAAAGGAAATCACCAAGGAGCTGCCCGTTATCATCTCCTTTGCGGACAAACCGGGTAAAGGTTTTATCGTTACGGACGCCTTTGCCAAACCCGACTCTGTGATTGTCCGCGGTCCTGAGGACATCTTATTTCCGCTTCAAAAGGTTAGCACCAAGCCCATCGATCTAAAAGGGGTGTCGGAATCTTTTAAAAAAGAAATCGCGCTTAGCCTGCCGGAGCACATCAAGGTGATCTTTCCTTCTGGAATCATGCGGGCGGAAGTTAGCATCAGTCAAAAAATCATTTCGCGTCAAATTAAGGACATCCCCGTCAAAGGAAAAAATACACCTTACCGGTATCTTATTACGCCATCGGTTATCAGCATTAAAATTAGAGGACCCATGAACACGCTTGCGAAGCTTCAAAACGGAATGGAAATTCAGGTATATGTCGATTTAAAAGGACTGAAACCGGGTGTGTATCCCCGCCGGGCAGCGATTACACTCCCCCCCCGCACGGCCATGGTCGATGCTCAGCCGGAATTGTTTACCGTCAAAATCGAAAAAACCAAAAAGGCCGCCAGTCAATAGCGGCCCTCGGCGGAAACACGGTGACGTCAAAGTCAACTATAGTTGATTTATCAAATATCCTTCAAAACCGCGCACGCCATTGGTCAAAAAGAGGCGTTCTCTGGTCTGCAGGTCTTCTCCCAGCTGATTCCATCCGGCCATGAGGGGATCTTCCCTTATCAAGCGATTAAGGCACCTTTCGTAAAAATCTTCGCTGCGACCGTATTCAATCTCGGATTGGATGACTTCCTTCCACCGTTGAAGCTGATCGATGTGAGCATTTAGCAGGTCGGTGCCATTGGGGCTGGCGCCGAAATGGCCGAAGCAGCAAAAATCATGCGAAATTTCCAGCAACTTTTGAAGACTGCGTATACCTGTTTCAAAAAAGAAGCGCGGCGGGGTGGAGGGGCGCAGATAGAATTTTCCATCCGGCAAGGCGACATAAACACCGGCCGCTTCACCGACAAACAGGTAGCGCCCGATTGCGTAGCTTACGTGATGGGGGGCGTGACCCGGGGTCGCAATAGGCAAAATCGTATCACTTTTGTACGTCACCGCATCGCATAGCAGCGCCGTCGAGACCGGTTTCAAGGGTCCATACGCCCTGGCGGTATCGGCGATGGTTTTGAGACTGACCTCCCACAGACGCTGCGGGTCGGCCAGGTGCTTGATCCCGCTCTGATGGCAGACCACCGGCGTGTCCGGAAATCGCTCCAGCAAATCCCCCACTCCTCCGGCATGATCGAGATGGATATGGGTCAATAAAATGACATCCAAAGACGAAATGCCAAGTTCCTCCAGGGCTCGAATCAAGGCGGGCAGAGTTGCCGCCGGTCCCGGATCCAGCAGGACGGTTTTTGCTCCTCGGTACAACCACGCACCGATGAATGAGGTAAAACCCTTTAATTTCATGGCGAGGGGAAAGAGATAAAGCTCAGGTGTAATTTCAATCGGCGGCATAGGATGGCATGTGAAATGTCTGATCTAAGTGAGTCCGGCCTTGACCAGCGATTCTTTGAAAACGCGATAAAATGCGTCATGGTCGGTAAGACCCCGTGTGAGAATTTTTCCGAATTCATCCAGGTTTTTAAGATTGACCACGAGGTTGACGCTCTTGTGAAATGCCACCATATTATCATTGGTGCGGTGGGTTTGGGTTAAAAGAATGGCAAAAATGTTCCGTCTTACCCCCATGGTAAGGTGATCCAGATACTGCAGCACGTGATTATCTTGTGGTTTTTGCGTATCGAAAAGTTCATTTATCACAATTACATCAAAGATGTGAAAGCGCATCTGTTTGAGCGCTTCCAATGCAGAGGTGGGCTCCGTGGTGTGAAATTCAATTTTTTTCAGAATCGTTTCAATTTTATTCCGATTGGCCGCGTCGGGTTCGCATAACAGAGCTGTTTTGGCACCTTCCTCCACAAAATCAAACGGTTTCTCCGAGGCATCGTATGTCCCGGATGCAACTTCATCGATGAGGGTCTTTTCAGCACTCGGTTTCGGCGGGGCTTGCGATGTCTTGGAGCGGGTATCGATCGAAATCTTGCCTTTGCATTTGGGACAGGCAATGGATAGAATCTGACCTTGGGGGAGTTTTTCATCCGGAACTTTAAATTTGGCCTGACAGTGTTTACACGCAATTTCCATAATAATCTCCTCTAGCTCCGGTCATTCCAGTTTCTTGTCATAGTCGCTATCGACCTCAAGGTCCTCGATGTCGGTGGTGGCTTCGCCGCGACCGCTCTTAACCGAATCAAGGCCGCGTCCGACAATCCCTTTGCGCGACGCATATGCCATGGCAGTCTCCTCGGTGATGAGTCCTTGTTTATATAATCCGATAATATAATCGTCAAAAGTGGTCATGCCGAATGCAGCACCGTCCTGAATGATTTCATAATACGTTTTGCCCTCCGACTCGCCGTGCAAAATTGAGTCTTTGACCCGCAGGTTGCTCCCCATGATTTCAAATGCGGCCACCCGGCCGCCGCCCACTTTGGGAAGGAGTCTCTGGCAGACGATCCATCTTACGGTATCGGCCAACCGAATCCGAACCTGATTCTCCTCTTCCGTGTTAAACATACCCAGGATACGGTTGATCGTCTGCCCAGCATCTACGGTATGCAGGGTGCTGACAACCAAATGCCCGGTTTCAGCCGCACTGAGGCCGATTTCAACCGTTTCGCGGTCGCGCATCTCACCCACCAGAATCACCTTGGGTGCCTGCCGCAGGGCGGCGCGCAGTCCGCTGGCAAAGGTATCGAAATCGTTGCCCATCTCGCGTTGATTAAAGGTCGATTTTTTATGCGGATGCTGGTATTCAACAGGGTCTTCCAGCGTGACCACATGCACCGATTTAGTTTCGTTGATCTCGTTTAACACCGCGGCCAATGAAGTCGATTTGCCGCTTCCGGTAGAACCGGTCACCAGGATAATGCCGTTTCTTTCACTGGCCATCTTCAGAAAAGCATCGGGAAGGTTGAGGTCTTGCAGGGTTGGAATCTTTGTTTCAAGTTTTCTAAGTACGGCAGAGTAGTTGCCGCGCTGGGAAAAAATATTGACCCTGAAGCGGGCTTTTCCGGGGAGTTCGTAGGATGAATCGCAGGATCCTTCCTTAAGAAACGTCTCTGTAAGCCGCCGGTTTTGATTGATCAGATTAAGCGCGAATATTTCCGCCTGAAAAGGCGTGATTTCATCAAACGGCGGCTCCATGTCAACCTTGGCAAGTTCGCCTGAGCTTTCCACCTGCACGGG
>SDBT01013114.1_pt1 | contig 13300 bp, 10 predicted proteins | sample 2277101 | NCBI WGS metagenome assembly SDBT01 (sample SAMN10404973, study PRJNA504765) | marine sediment metagenome | isolation source: marine sediment core GS10_PC15, 103 cmbsf | place: Arctic Ocean: Southern Knipovich Ridge | collected 2010 | reverse complement strand
TACCAAAATAAAAAGACCTTTAGAAAAGGTTGAATTCACTCCAGGGCAGAAGCTTGAGGAGATACGCTGTTTTATGGAGCAAGGTTTTCTGTGTCAGGGACCGGCGACAAGGTCTGGTTGTGGCGGCACGGAAAAAACCCCCCGGTGCATAAAGGCATATATGACCTGTCGCGGTTGTTTTGGTCCGATACGGGCTGGCGCCAATCCCATGGTCGATATGATGGGTGCCCTGTCTTCCATTGGGCTTGACCCCAGAGAGATAGAAGACAGGATGGCGACTTTTAACCGGTTTATAGGTGTAGTCGGTCGCTTGAGACCCCTACCGACAAGGTAAATATACGATGTGAAAAAGGAGGTACAAGATGAAACAGATTGTCATTCAACCGGTTACCCGGATTGAAGGTCATGCCAGGATAACTATTCAGCTTGATGACCAGGGAAATGTGGCCGATACCAGGGTAAATATTTTGGAACTGAGAGGATTTGAGAGGTTCTGCATTGGCAGACCGGTAGAGGAATTGCCTCGCATTGTGTGTCGTATTTGCGGTGTATGTCCCTGGGCACATCATCTGGCTTCTTCCAAGGCGTGCGATGCTGTTTTCGGTGTGGATATACCCCCAGTGGCCAAAAAGCTCAGGGAGCTTGCCTATATGGGGCATATGATGCACAGCCATGTGCTGCATTTCTTTATCCTCTCCGGACCTGACTTCATAATGGGACCCGATGCTGACTATTCGGTAAGAAATATATTCGGTATCATTCAAAAGGTTCCCGACATCGCCAAGCGAGTAGTCCGTACAAGATACTTGGCACAAATGATGACCCAGGTTCTCGGTGGCAAAGCTATCCATCCCGATGTTTCTGTGCCCGGTGGCTGGAGTAAACCAATTACTAAAGAGGAGATTGAGCAAGTAAAAGAGATGGCAAAGGAATGCCTTGATTTCGCCAGTTTTGCCATTGATTTCGCCAAGAAGGAGATTTTCCCCAAGTATCTGGATATGGTTAAAACACTGGCGGCTATTGAGACCGGCTTTCTGGGAACGGTTAAGAAAGGTGGCGAGCTGGAACTCTATGACGGGGACCTGCGCATGATGACGCCTGACGGCAAATACGAGGATTTTCCTGTCGAGAACTATCTGGATTATATCGGCGAGCATGTGGAGCCCTGGAGCTATGCTAAATTCCCCTACTACAAGAAAATGGGGCAGTTCTCTATGGACCCTGACCATCCGGTGGGCATCTACCGGACGAATGCCCTGGCCAGGATTAATGTTTGTGACCGAATTCCTACACCGCTGGCCCAGCAGGAGCTGGAGGAGTTCAGAAGCAATTTCGGCCGCCCGGCTCAGCTAACCCTGCTTTATCACTGGGCAAGGCTCATTGAAACACTCTACTGCGCCGAAAGGGCAATGGAACTCCTGAATGACCCGGAGATAACCGACCCTGATACCAGAAAGGCGGTTACCCCTCGTGCGGCACGTGGTATCGGTGTTGTCGAGGCACCTCGAGGAACACTTATCCACGACTATGAGACCGACGAAAGGGGTATGATTAAGGATATCAACATTATCGTGGGAACAACTCACAATATGGCCCCGATAAACATGTCGGCCAAGAGGTCGGCTATGGATTTGATTAAAAACGGGGTATATGACCAGGGGTTGCTGAACAAAATAGAGATGTCAATCCGTGCTTACGACCCTTGTTTTTCCTGTGCGACCCATGAGCTTGACGGCCGGATTGCGGTAAAGATAGACATCGTGAATGCTTCGGGAGAAACAGTTGATACCTTAATCAATTGATTATGAATTATGTTCCTGAGTGCTACCAAAAGTCTACCCTGATACTGGGCTGCGGCAATACGCTCTTTGGTGACGATGGCTTCGGCCCAGCGGTGATTGATTATCTGGAAAAACACTGCCGGGTCCCAGAGGATGTCGCTATTCTGGATGTAGGGACAGGGGCAAGGGAAATACTGTTTACCATTACTCTTGCTGAGAAAAAACCGGAGAGAATAATTGTTATTGACGCTTTAGATTGCCAGAGGAAGCCGGGGGAGATTTTTACTATACCTGTTGAAAATCTCCCGGAGAAGAAAATTGATGATTTTTCCCTTCATCAACTGCCCACCTCGAACCTACTGAAAGAGTTAAAAGATTTGTGCCATGTTCAAGTAATTTTGCTTGCCGCCCAGTCAGAATACATACCGGAAGTGGTGGAACCGGGGCTGTCTAAAAAACTTCAAGACGCCGTTCCCAAAGCTGGCAAATATATAGCAGGAAGGTACTTTTGAACAATGCATGAATGGCATATAACTGAGGAACTGCTAAATCAGGTTTGCGCCCAGGCGGCGGAGAGATGAAGCGTCATTAATCAAGGAGATACATAAGCTGGCAATTCACCATAGCCGATATGGTTACCGTAGGATTGCCGTATTGCTCCGGCGAGGGGGCTGGCAGGTGAACAGGAAACGAGTCCACCGTATCTGGAAATCTGAAGGACTCAGTCTACCGCTGAGGCGATCCAGGAGACGCAGAGTGGGTCCGGCAGGGGAAATAGTAAACAAGGCAGGATACCCGAACCATGTCTGGAGCTACGACTTTGTTGAGGACAGGACTGAAAGAGGTAGCAAGCTGAGGGTTCTAGCTATAATCGACGAGTATATCCGGGAGTGCCTGGTCATCAGGGTGGCACCGTCAATTCCGGCCTCGGCGGTAATAGAAACTCTGGAGTGGTTGTTCCTGACGCGTGGGGTGCCGAAGCACATCCGCAGCGATAATGGGCCTGAATTTGTCTCCAGGACAGTCTGCCAATGGTTGGAGACATCCGGTTGTCAGACCTTATTCATTACGCCTGGCAGTCCCTGGGAAAACGGATATATCGAGAGTTTCTTTGACAAGTTAAGGGATGAGTGCCTGAACCGCGAGGTCTTCTGTAATGGTCGGGAGGTACAGGCTATTGTGGAAAACTGGAGACAGGAGTACAATAACTACCGTCCGCACAGCTCATTAGGCTACTTGACACCAACCGAGTTTGCCAAAAGATACTACGAAAATAAGCAAGCAGAAAAGATTAAGCAACCAGTGGAAATGACAGGAAGTCTCTCATTATAAGTGGTACTAAAAATGGGGGGCACCCCATTGCGTGGATAAAGCTGGTAAGGCAATGTGGTTTGTACGGCATACGGTTGCACGATGCACGCCATACTCACGCCTCGCTACTACTTAAGCAAGGCGTTCACCCCAAGATACTTCAGGAAAGACTTGGTCACGGTTCTATTCAGATAACCCTTGATACATACAGCCACGTTGCCCCCGGACTACAGCAGGCAGCTGCCAAGAAGTTTGATGATATTGTCCTACCAAAGCAGATGGACACAGTCAAACAGGACTGGTAATCCAAAATCAATTAGTGCCATTTAATGAAGAAGCCCTTATGCAGTAATTAACATAAGGGCTTCTTCAGCTTTAAAAAATGGTGGGCGGTAGAGGACTTGAACCTCTGACCCCCTGCGTGTAAAGCAGATGACCCTGTGCGGTTTCAATTAGCTTCGAGCCAAGAGCGTCCCAAAGCTGTTGGAAGGTAGGGGAATCCGGTAAAGCAGGTGCCCTTTGTTTCATCTTTTTACCTCCATTTCTGATTTATTTCTCTTTTTGTTCCCTTTGAATCTTTTCGTCTATAGCTTCCTCCAGCCACTCAGAAAGTGAAATTGGCATCACCACTGTACGTTAACGGTCATGAAGTGTTCGCATAGGAACGAGTATGACGCATCATTTGGCACTTGTCAATACCTGTACTGGTTGGTTCTACACTCTTTAGTGTGAAAAGGGGTAGTTGAAAGCACCCGCTGACCTCTGTCGCCTTAAGGTTAGATAAACTCAAAAGGTAAGGGGGTCGAAACGGGTGCAAGATGATTGTATCGCAGTAGCATTAGGATTGCCACAACTCAGGATACTGAAGCAGAAGGAATTGGAGAATCATATCGATGTCACCGTAATCTACCGTCGGGGTGAGGTTACCTCTGCCCCAGGTGTGGTATGGTGACCACTAAAGAGCATGACAGGAGGCCACAGAGCAAGCAGGACAGGAGATTGAGGGACAAAGTGATATTTCTCTCACGCTGATGAAAAGGAAAGCATCATTTAATGCCGTTGACAGCAACCTTAGAATTGCCCTATGCTATTCTCTTGGATATCTGACCAAGGCCAGTTACAAGAATCACCAGGAGGTAGACAGAGTGACAATAGATGTAGACCATGAGGACGCTGTCCTGAGAACCTTTATACTATTCGTGCAGACTGCACAGGCAGTACTGAAGTATACCGACACTCATTTGTACCGAAAAGCACGTATCTCGACAATCAGGTTGATAGCGCTGCGAGCTCTAGCCACCAATAACCGGGTCATGACGCCCTCCGAGATAGCCGAGTGGACGCAGACAGAGCCGCACAATATCACGGCGTTAATTGGACGAATGAGGCGAGATGGACTCGTTACAGCCGAGCGTAATAGCAGCAACAAGAGACTCGTGAATATCACCCTGACGGACAAGGGACGGGAGATGCTAAACCGAGCTATGCCAGTGGCGAAAGAGATTGTTGACCAGGTGATGTTGTCAATTGCTGAAGGTGATGCTGCTCTGCTGGAAAAGCATCTACGAACCTTGAGGCAAAATGCACACCATGGCTTGGGGAATGTTGCCAATCGTCCTCAACTATAGCCCCGGCAGGGCCGTGGCAATGTCACTTGTAGATTAATTCCCGAACTAATCCTGTCGCCAGTGACCAGTCGGACCTACCCAAAGAAAAGAGCACCGACTTTGAGAATGTCTGCTCTCCCTTCGTTTCAATACAAGTTCAATTATTCCAAAGAATCTCTCACTGTCACCATGCTACTGCATAAGCCTCGCCAAGACTTCAGACTATTCGCCAAAAACCACAATTGAGAGAAGAGATTGGAATCTTGGTAACCAACAGGCAGCATCCATACATTCGTGTGAATCCAGGTCTAAAAATCAAGATCAACGGTCATTTGCTTCGCGCAGCCATGGCAGACGGTGTGACAATACCGTTGGTAATTGCAAGCTCTCATACGGAACGCCAAACGCCAAAATGGTAAGCTAAAGTAAGGCTTAGTCATCTTGACAGCGCCAGTATATGGAGTATGATAGTTCATATGTGAGGGATTTTGAGGGTTTGTGCGACTAATATCATAGAGGGATTCATATACGAATAGTGTAGACGAAGAAATTGATTATGGGCCGGCTCTGCCTTGAGGGGGCCCGGTCGAGTGACCATCCTCAGCCAGTAACCGGGATACAACTGGCAAGTAGGACCTTGGCCCGAAAGGGTATCTTGCCCACCATTATTCTAAGGCTTAAAATCGGAAGATATCAGACATATATAATTCATATATGAGGGTTTTTGAGGGTTCGAGCGACTAATACAGTGTGAGGTTAAAAATGAATTAACAGTTTGACCGGTAGCTGACTAATGGGGGGGCGTTGAACTGCCACCTGTAAGTGGTCACTTGGGTAGTGGGGAGCCAATAGTGAAACCGACCTAAAAAGGTCGGTTTATTTTTTGGGTGAAAGGGGGTGATAGCTACTGAAAGTAAAATTGAATAGAGGGACAAGCCGCTATGCCCCGGGTCGAGGGGCGATAAGGCAATCTTAAAAGAAAGGAGGAAATAGAGAGATGAAAAAGATAATTGCACTGGGACTGGCAATTTTATTGCTACTCTCGTTGGGTATTGGAGGGGCTTTTGCAGCTGACCAGAACCAGAACGCATCCGCCAAGGCTACGGCACAGATAACCAACCTCACTGTCCTCAGTTGGTCAGGGTTAGACCCAATCGGACCACCCTTCACTCATTTGTATGGAGAGCTGATTCTTGAGCAAACCATTAAAACAGCTAACAAGAAGGACCTGTTCATTGACGTCTCCCTACAGAGCGCGCTATTTACCGAAACCGTTGTCAAGAGCAAAAAAATGGAGCGCGATACATCCATTGCAGGTGCCGCAGTTTGGGTAGTGGTTGTGATAGATGATGAAGCAATGGCATTTCCAGGGGTTGTAGAATGGAATGCCAGGGTGCAGAAGCTGACGGCTGTTCTTCAGGGAGAAATCACATCAGTGACTGGTGAACTTGGCGACGTCATTACTATCGGTGACCCTGAAGAAATAGGGCTCTTCATCGGGACCCTGAGTGTTAACTCGTTCAACTTCATCATACCTGATGTTAGTTCCGGGATGCACAACATCAAGGTATACGCTGCTGTTGGGACCATGGCTGATTACGAGCTAGGCGATGCCAACGCCGTTGCTGTTATTGGTCTGGGCTCCATGACTGTGGAGGAAGTCAGGATGGTCAAGGATGAGGGCGGTGTACCGTCGCCGATATTGCTTGAGTAGCAGCGAACATAGAAACGCTTGTTGAGAAGTGGGGGCTGGTGCTCCGCACCAGCCCTCGGGTGCCCCCCACCCAACAAAGGAGGTGATATCTGCTGCAAGTAAAAATGAACAAATAAACAGGCCGTGATGCCCCGGGTCGAGGGGCGATAAGGCAATCTTAAAAGAAAGGAGGAAATAAAATGAAAAGGAAAATAACAGCCATAATACTGGTGGTAGCTCTGGTACTGGCTCTGGCTATACCAATGGCGGCACCAGTAGCAGCGGCTAAGGGGGCTACACTAAAGCCACCGAATGGTTTGCACTGGGATGTCAATTTCGTGACCGAGGGCAAAATAGCCTTCCAAAGCACCTTTGATGGGACTACCACACCGACTGTGCCGCCATTCTACTGGCATGATGACTTTGAGGGTGGCCTCGGACAGTGGTCGCAGGTAGTCGGTTCCACTGGCACGATAGCTACAGTAGCTGGCAAAGGCTGCAATAGTTCAACTGCCGTAGAGGTATACCAGACCTCGGACTCAGGCGATACGGTACTTTATAGCTCCGTCTACGCACCAGCGGCAGGCCAGGGGCGAGCCATCTTCTGGTTCTACGATGACACCACCGTCACAGGTACGCAGGTCGTTGATGTTCTTGAGAACACCGTCTCGCTCCTCTACGGTGGTAAGGCACTCCTCATCGGCATCAACAGTGGCTCATCGTCTAACTATGTGTCCCGGGTCTATCCTGGTGGCGGCTGGAGCGATACTGGAGTCCCTCGCAGCACCGGTTGGCACAAAATTGAGTTCATCGCTGATGGTTCAACCGTGGAAGGCTACATCGACCAGGATACTTACCCTACGCCAGTAGCTTCAACGAGCACCTTTGGCAGCTTCAACTTCATTGAGATCGGCTCGTACTGGTCGGTAAGCGGGCCAGGCCTGTACTACGATGACGTGACGGTTCTCGGACCGACCGGGCTCGGTCAGAGCTGGGTCGACGATGGTCCCCAATACACGGAGACGCGCACTACATCAGGGACAGTGACGGGACCGGTTATATCTGGCAACATGACTATTTCCGGCATAACCACTCTGGACGTCACAACGGGGTCAGGAATAACGACGGGCACCTGGACGTTAACTAATGGACCAGATGGCTTTGCCGGCACTCTCACAGCAACGAACACAAACTTCGGCCTGCTATCAGGCAGTTTCGTGAGCACGTCGGCAACGGGCATATACGCCGGGCAGACAGTTGAGGGCACCTTCACCGGCAACTTCTATGAGTCAGCCCCCGGAGTAAGTGGCTGGGATAGTTTTACAGCCACCCTGACAGGGGTGCCTGACCCAAATGAGATTCTCATCCCCCTCAATGGTATGGGCTACGTACAGTGGACTTTCGGCCCTGATTTCCAAATCGTAGACAGTGACGCAGGCGTGTTTGATGGAGACAAAGCCATTGTCCAGTTCCCGCAGGACATGAACCTCTACGATTGGTGGCTTTCGGCGCGTGGCAAACCCGGCACAGTCATTTTGGAAAACTGGATACAAGCCGATGGCCACGACATGCAATTTAGAAGTTGGGGCGCTCCAACCTGGTACTTGTGGCCAAATGGACCGTATGACTGGCAAGGGCCAGTTAATAATCATGTCGCTAGCTTGAACAACAATGGAGTAACAAACTTGGCGCTTCGCGTATATCCAAACCAACCCTGACCGTAGCGAGGTCACAAAAAAGAGGGAGTCCCTGCGGGGGCTCCCTTCCTCTTTATACGGCATTCCGGCGCCGGCTCCGGGAGCATCGCCCGTCTCAGCCAGGGAGCTGGCGGCGTCTATTATAGCTATCTTGTCGCCTCTTTTCGTACTCAATTATCACCCGGCCCGAGCCCGTTATTCAGTCAGTCCCCAAGCTCAATTTCACCACGCCTGATTGCCTCCGCTACAGCCTGTGCCCGGTTCCTGGCCGCCAGCTTATACATGCTCTCCGTCATCTCGTTCTTTACTGTTTGCAGCTTCATACCCAGTCGCTCGGTTATATCCCTGTTCGAGAACCCATCGCGGATCAAACACATCATCTCTCTCTGCCGAAGAGATAATCGCGCCGTTTCCTTTCTGTCCCAGACACGACAGTCCTCCAGGCCCAACCGTGCTAGTTCCTCCCTTAGCTTATTCTCCAGCCTGCCTACCTCTTCATCTGTCAGCTCCCGGGAGCAACGAATCAGAATCTGATGCCCCTGTAACGTAGTGTCTTCACGCCTGGTCATGTGCTACTCCTCTGTCACCCTTTGCATAGACATCCGCACAATTACCGAAATTAAAGAAGTATGTCCACGCACTCGAATGTATCGCCATATCGGAGGCTGTCTACCTTCGTGTGCACCAAGTATAGTCATCAGTGTCCGGTATGTCAATAGGTGAAGGTCCGGAACGGCTGACCTGGCACGGTAAAGCTTGGTGTCCTTCTGCTTTAACAACCGCATGGAAATGAAAAACAACGACCAGCTAAACCGTCTTTCTCGACGACGCCCTCAGTGCATCGATTCGTCGAGCTCTTGCGCTGCCATCCCATCGGCAGTATTACGATAAATCCCCAAACCGCAGGGGAGAGTGATGGTTAAGTAAAGTAAAGATAAGTCATCTTGACAGGCTATTTTACCTGGACTAGTATTAATTACCCAGTACTTTTGAGTGATTTTGAGGGTTCGAGCGACTAATACAGTGTGAGGTTCAAAATGAATTAATACTTTGACCGGTAGCCGACCAATGGGGGGGCGTTGAACTGCCATCTGTATCTGGTCACTTGGGTGGTGGGGAGCCAATAGTGAAACCGACCTGCAAGGGCCGGTTCTTGTGTTTTGAAAGGGGGAGATAGCTGCTGAAAGTAAAAATGAATAAAGGGACAGGCCACTATACCCCAGGTCGAGGGGCGATAAGGCAAATGCTTAAAAGAAAGGAGATAGAGAGATGAAACGAATTATGATAGTTGCAGTATCAGTCATGGTGGTGACCGTATTGGTTTTCGGGGCTTCAATAGCCATGGCAGCTAAACCAGATGGTTCGAATGGAACCAAGGACGTCATCGAACTCAGTAACGGATTTCCCAGTGGGCCGCACTTCAACCTGAACATCCATGGGAAAAAGGCTGACTTCGACGGCAATCCAGAACCAGGTGGAAAGTCGGTATTCATCCTAGAGTACAATACCCCTGAGTACCCTACGTCAACCATCCAATATGTTCAGAATAAGAAGGCATCTCTGGAAACACTGACCGTGCTCGACCCTCTGGCTGAGCCTTTCGATAGTGACCCGGCAAAAGTCCAGCTGCCCTACGAGCCAGATGGCTACTATGTTTTCGGCAGGATTCTGGGAAAACCGAACAACTCGTCGAATGATGGCGAGCCAAGTTCTATAATCCTGTATCCGAACGTGGTAAAAGAGGCTTGTAACGACGACCCAAATAACCCTGACCCAGATTTCGGAACTTACACAGATTGCGATGATGCCCTACTCGCGTTGGGCCTGATCGTCGGACCAAATGTCTATGACGCTACGGAAGTGGGGTTTGTAAGATTTGACGACTCCAACGACTCAAAAGGGAAAGGAAAGTCTAAAGCAGTAGATATAACACCCCTATTCACTTATACCGGTTGGGTTGTCGATGCCACACTCGATATCGCCGAACCTTATGGAGAAATAACAATAGATGACATTCCAATAGATGACTATGACGGCAACCCCCTCACGGATCCTAATCATGACTACAATAATAGCGGTTTTGAGGACAATTCTGACGTAGAAGACTGGCTGACCGATATGGAAGCTTCAGACCCGCAGATGGCCTGGTACTTTGAAGGTGAGTGGATATTCAATATTGCCGACCTGGTGATTACAGAGCAGGGCCTGGTAAACGATGGCACCAAGCTAGTGCAAATAAGGTTCTATCCCGTGGCAACAACTGAATTCTCACCAGAATAAACGCCCTTTCCTTTGCTGTCGCTGGAAAGGTTCCGGTTGAATTCGGACGTTTCAGCAACGCGCAAGAGAAAACGATAGCGGGGGGCTGGGGCAGAGCCCCACCCACGAAAGGGGGTGGTATCTTCTGCAAGTAAAATTGAATAAAGGGACAAGACGCTATGCCTGAGGTCGACAGGCGATAAGGCTAATCTTGAGAAAGGATATAAAAAATAAAAAAGGAGATAGAGAAATGAGAAAACTAATTGCAATAGTCCTGGTGGTATCATTGGTACTGGCATTGGCGGTAGGTTCAGGGATGGCTCTGGCGGATAAGCCCCCGAGTGGTGAGGATAGCGTTGGGAATCCCACATATGGTGGCAATGGAGCTCCTAGTGGTTATCATTTCACCCTGAACATCATTGGTGTTCAGAAGACTAAGTCGGCCGATATGACTTATGAAGATGGGAGTAACAGATCTAGCATCTTTGTAAAACTTGAAGGCAAGTCCAGAATTTATCTGTACGATGGAGGGACCTTCGAAACCCAAGCAGAGTTTAAAGATGCTTTTGCTGTTCTTGACGCTAACGGTACTGATGGTAGAGCTGAGTTCCAGTTGCCGAATCCAGGACTCGATCCTTACGTGATTGGTGGGGACATGACTGACGTTGATACTGAGGCTGACTATCTAATAGTAGCTCGACCCCTTGGCAAGCCATATGGTTTTGCGACAATGACCACCTGCGCAGAGCTGACGGAATCTGCTTTATTTGATATGCTGCCTGCTAGCGACCAGAAAGAAATCCAGAATATTATTGATACTGCTACTGGCGCATATATCTCCGTTCAGTCGGTTCCCTTAGAATTCACGTTCCGTGACAAGGGCAAATCGAAGTTCGAGAACGTCACAGCATATCTCCTGACCATCGTCTTCGAAGTTGAACTTCTTGACGAATACGGAAATGTTATCGCAACTTACTTTGTCCGTGTTCCTATCTTCGATGAGATGCTCGAAAACGAATACTGGTTATACGATAACCACAAATTGAAGCTTCTCCAACTTCGTTTCTACCCCATACCAACTGACATTACCTACGCCGATGAAGGTTTAGACCCTATAATACCTGATTAGATGTTACACGGATTACCTCATTCAAGTAAGGGGCTGGTGCTCCGCACCAGCCCCTCGGTGCCCCCCACCCACCAAAGGAGGTGATATCTGCTGCAAGTAAAAGTGAACCAAGAGACAAGCCGTGATGCCTGAGGTCGACGGGCGATAAGGCAAACTTGAGAAAGGATAATTAAAAATAAAAAAGGAGAGAAAAATGAAAAAAGTTTTATTCCCGATACTGGCAGTGGTGCTGGCGCTAAGTCTGGCCCTGCCGATGGCAGCCGTAGTTGGAGCGAACCCTGGACCAGGACTCGTTGCTCTGTGGCACCTTGATGGCAATGCCAATGATAGTAGTGGCAACGCCAACCATGGAACAGTCACCGGAGCAACCTTTGTCAGTGGCAAGTTCGATGAGGGGCTGAGTTTTGATGGCAACGATTATGTTGATTTCCCGATGAATTCCTTTCCATCAGGCGATAGTTCAATGACCTTGGAGGGATGGTTCAAAACATCAACTAGCCAAGCTCAAATGGGACTTTGTGTCGGCAACGCCGCTACCAACCAGGGAATATACATATCTATCTACAACGGTCAGCCACTCTTTGGTATTGACGGTGGTTTTCCGAATGTATGGGGCTCAACAGGTTATGACGATGGTAACTGGCATCATATAGCGGGGGTATCTAGTTTATCGGCGGGAACAAACACACTTACACTGTATGTAGATGGTTCATATGTAGGCCAAGCAACTACAAGCAGCCAGAACATAGTCCTGACTAGAGGCCGAATCGGTGCTGATTACTACGCAACGCCAGGTCAACTTTTCGACGGCCTCATTGACGAAGTCCGCATCTGGGACGAAGCCCTGTCAGCCGGGGTAATTGCTGCGCACGCCGCAGCTAGTATGGTTTTGGACAAGACCATGCCTGAACACGGCTACCTGGGCGACATCATAACGGTGACGCTGGATGTAGAGAATCCCTACACCCATAACCTTACTCTAACTGATGAGATTCCCGACGGCCTGAGATACGTACCAGGGACATATACCGGTCCGGGTACACCTACAGTAGTCGACAGTACCATATCAGTATCCGTTCCCCCGGGCGCATACACCATTACCTTTGACGTCCAGGTGGTTGAGGTGCAGTATGAAGATGTTACCGTCACCAACTGGGCCTACCTTAAGGATGGGATTGACACTCTAGACTCAGATTCTGAGGGCATCACCCTCTGGCCCTACGAGGGGTTCACCAAGGAAATCGAATGGGGCCAGAAGTGGCATGGCGGCGAGTGGTATGACTTGCCCGACCCAACGGTAGTGCCCATAGGAACTGACATCAAGTGGCTGGTGGTCATAGGAATCAGCAACGTTCCTGGAGATGACGTAATCACTATGCAGGGCGTGGTGGTTCAGGACAGGCTGGGCGGCGACCTTGAGCTACTCAGAAATGCTCCCAGCACTGGCGTTGTATCAACAAAAGAGTCTGGCAAGACCAAGAAGGTTCACCTGACGTGGAAGATGCGACCCTTAGTCGATGGTCAAAGCGAGCAGCTGCAGCTTGTTATCTCTACGGACATGAACCCCGGCAATAACAAGAACTTCCTTGAGGGCCACCAAGAGTACACCAGTCCTGGTGACCATGAACTGAACTCCGGCGCGGTGGTCAAGTTCATTGATATTGAGGGTACCGGATTCCAGCTGAGTGCCCACACCTCCCCGCTATCAGTCTACGTCCCTGATGGTATGCTGCTTCTGGAGAACAAGAACTCGGACACCTGGCAAATCAAAGACGATGATAGGTGGGGCGACCTGTACTACAGCACTGAAGGCGATGAGTTCT
>SDBT01013113.1_pt1 | contig 13300 bp, 11 predicted proteins | sample 2277101 | NCBI WGS metagenome assembly SDBT01 (sample SAMN10404973, study PRJNA504765) | marine sediment metagenome | isolation source: marine sediment core GS10_PC15, 103 cmbsf | place: Arctic Ocean: Southern Knipovich Ridge | collected 2010 | reverse complement strand
TGATTTCGAAAAAGTAGAAAAAGACGCTTCAGCCAAGATTGATCTTGCGTTGTCCATGTTAGCTGGAAAAGAAAAAGAAGAAGCAAAAATCGAGAAGGAGGAAGAATCTGAGGAAGAAGACGGGGACGATGACGACGACGAACGAGAATTCCAAAGGAAACGAGCTGTGCAAGATCGGAAATACGCTCGCTTAAGAAAAGAAGATGCAAAAAGAATGAGCAGCAGCAGCAGCACCACCGCTCGATTTTGGAATTGAAGATATTTTGTATTTATTTTATAAAAAGAATTTTTTTTTTCTCTTGTTTTTTGTGGTTTCTTTTTTTAGGCAGCGACTGCGTTTATAAGGGGTCCACACCACGAATGTAGTAGTAGTAAAAATGCATGCTTATCAACAGGGAAAGCGAAAAAGTGCCAGGAAGGATCGCGATCGATCCATGGAAGACGTGGAGGTCTCGGAATCTGAATTGGCCGAACTCAAGGAAAATAAAGCATTGCATGAAGAATGGGCTGCCTTTCGCTTGGAACATCGAGAAACCATCCAGAATGATTTGTCAGAGGAGGAGTACGCTTGGTTGGCCCGAGTAATTCCCCAAGCCATCAAACCCACCATGCTTCACACAGCAGCTGCACTCTGGGAACAATTCAAGGTTTCTGGGGATAAGATTACGAAACACAAAAAAGCCAAGATTGTGCTCTTGCGAAGAATTGTGGCGTCAAAAAAACGGATTCGATCTCTGGAAATAAAGATATTAAAAATGTTGTTCCCCAAGGCAAAGAATTTGGAGAAACAAACACTCGACAGCCTTGCCGTTCAGTCTTATCTTAACCTCCAGCAGGGATTAATAAACACTAACCAAGATGTCAAAAATGCCAAAAAAAACCTCGCAAAACTGAAAAAAATTCAGGCCGAGATTGAGAAAAAAACAAGGTTACTAACCCTATGGCGAGACTTGGTTGCTAAGGAAAATATAAAAATCTCAAAGCTGGAAAGAAAAGACAAAGGGAAGAAAAGCAGAGCATGTTTATTGACGCCTCAGGAAGAAAAAGATGTAATTTTTTGGTAATAATAAAAAATGAAATTATTTTTTAATGTAATACATGGTGTTATTTATTTATTTTTTTTCGTTTTTAAAAAAGTGGTCCCCCCAAAAAAAAGTGGCTGGGTGGGTCTGAATTTAAATGGCATAACTGCCTATAGAGATATCGAAAAAGTCTCCAGGAGCCACACTTTCCATGGCTTTGCCAACAATACGTCCTTTGACAAACTGGCGAACTTCTTCTCCAGATCGAAGATTTGTTTGAACTGTGCTGGCTTGAACGTCATAAATAGTTTTATGGATTCCGTTCAGCTTGTTTTTGTGCGGCATCGTCTTCTTTACCAGACGGTCTACATTTGTGTCAGGGAACATCAAACGATTTGCGACTTGCACTACATCTGTTTCATTTGGTTTGGCCCCTGGAGCCAAACCTAATTTTTTAGCCACTTCTTCGGCAAAATCAGTGTTCTTGGTTTTTCCAGTCATTTGAATACGCATTGCGTCAATCCATTCACTTTCAGTGGCTACTGGTCCCAAATCCTCCCCCCCATCTGGCACAGGCCCAAAGATTCCAGAAGCGGCCATGATGGCTCCTAAAAACATGAGTCCACGAGCACTTTCAGCGTACTTTACGGCCCAATCAGCAAATTCTGGACGGAAGACTGAGCCATCGGTTTGTTTTCGTCCAGTCCTGTCTATCATGTCGTCATCATCTTCATCTCGGTGTCGGCGGCTGATTGCTTCCACATTGAAGTAACGAAGCATGCCTGCATTCATTTCTTGATTTTTAGGGTTGTAGGGACGCAGCAAGGCCAAGAAACGATTCTTGGGACGTCCTTGATTGTATTTCCCGCCTTGGATCCTCATTATTTCAGCATTATCTTCTGGCAAGTCCCAATATACCCAATCTCCTTGAGTGATGGCTTCATCGCCCGTGTTCCAGGCATTGTAAAGGCCTCCGAGGACCACTGGCAAATCTCTTTTTGGGGCCTGTCCAGTCGAATCTTCTCGAGTTGGGGTTCCAGCAAAACCAGCACACCGAAGATAAGACAACATTTCTATGCGAGTGTCTCCTGGGTTTCCCATGCCATTTAACACACTGAAGACTCGCAGCGTGGTTTCTTCTCCAACCTGTGCATTTCTCCATTGTTTTTTCAGGCTCCAAGTCAGTAACAAATCGTATTTCATGATACTGAAAAGTTCTTCTTTTAAAGTGCCCTTTATCCAAGAACTTCCAGCCTTTTGAAAGGCTCGTGTAATGTAATCTGAATCCACAAAAGCATTGTATACAACAAGCTTGAGTTGAGAGATTGGGCTGCGTCCATCTCTGCCGTCGCCTTGACGCATTCGATCTAATGACCTAAATTCATCTGTCATGCTGATGATTCAAACGCAAAATTCTCTGTGTAATTGTCGTTGGTGGTGTTGTTGCTGATATTATTATTATTATTACTATTATCAGCAGAAAGAGAAAGAAATCCTTAGACACCCCTTTTTTTTCCAAAAAATATGTATGTATTTATACTCGAGATCAAAGGATTCTGTTGTTTATAGCTAGAAGCTGCCAGGTTGTCCTTTTCTGTAAAGAGCTGTCAAAATGTAGACAGACATCACAGATTTTCTGTGGTTTTCCCACCACCGAAAAAAAAACAAAGGAACAACCAGCGTCCACACACACACACACACACACACACAGAAAAAGGAGAAAAATACAAATTTATTTTTTTTACACATACATTTTTAAGTGTTGCATTTTGGATCTACAAAAATCCATACTTTTGGAGAATTGACTGCAGCCACAGTGTTGTGCCAAACTTGTCCAAAACGATTGCCGTTTGCATACCGTGGGGTATGTTGAACTCGTCCCACATAAATGGCTTTCCCATAGTTGACTTCCCCAAAATCGTCAAGGTATCGCAGAGCACTTGGGGGAGGTCGGTCGTATCGAGCCGAAGCCCAAGGAATTACTTGGAATGGGTTGGCAGTCAAAATGTGGGTACTGTCATCGTCATCATCCTGCAGACTATCAAGGTCCCGATGAAAAATTGTTTTGGCTTGAGACTTGTTGATTTTTGCCCAATGAGCCTCTCCATTGGCATTCACCACGTATTTCTCAGGCAGGTCACTTCGAGGCTTTCGTATTACACGAAGCCACAATTTGGTTTGAGGCTGAATGTCATTTCCCCAGATGTTATAAACATAGGCTTGGCCTTGGGTTGTGATATTTAAAACTTTTTCATTGCTAGGATCCAGGTAATCTTCTCCACCGGTGTGATCTTTGCCACCTTCTTCATTACGCACTGCTCCATCTAAAGTCCAAGTACTCATGCGAGTCTCGGCATCCATCATTCTTTCTTCTGCATGGGTTGGGGCTAATTCAGTCAAGGCAAAACTCCAATTCAGGCGTTGTATGGTAAACATGCTGTAGCGAGATCCCAAGGGTTTGGTTCGAGCATAATTGGAATCTGCTGATTCCCGATATCCATGTTCTGAGACATTTCTGCCAAAGCTGTTGTGACGACCATCTCCAGGCCAATCCAGGGCAAGGTCACGTTGTGTGGTACGTCGTTGCAAGGCTTGGTGTTTGTCTTTGTTTGTCATAATCAATTGACCATCCACAAAATCTTCAAAGGTGGATTGAGCGAATTGTCCTGCCTTGCGGGCATATGGTACATACCAATTGGTGTTTAGGCCAAGGCTATTCGTCACGCTATTTTGTGGAGTAAAACTCCTCATGGTGGCTCGGATGCTTGAGGCTGCACTGAATCCTTGCAAGGCAGCATTTCTAGATGTGACAGCACTTCCCGATGGATTCACTGAACCAATGCTGCCTGGCCGGAACCATGGTGAATTATAATAATTGGAAGGGCTTGGGCCAGCGGTCGACACCGTTTTACCAATGCCCTTGGGCTTGCCTGTGCTCATCAAATGGGAACGTGGTGGGTTTGACATATTTTTTTTTTGGTTTTGCTATGCCTCGTTAAAACAGATGAGCCGAGGACTCGGCTAATATCCAGAGGTTCATCTGTTTTCTAATGATCAGAATAAATAAAAAATCAGAAAGCCAAGCCAAGACAGCGAAGTTGAAAAAAAAATATGTTTCTTTTATTCACAATTTAATTTTAAAAATAAACTTTTTTTTTGTAAGTTTTCGGAAGGTCACAGCGCAGAGATATGAACATAAGGCTAGCGAGACACTGAGATCGGCCCAAAACGTATGTCTGACCTTTATAGTATACGCGGCGGACAAGATGTCTTTCAAATCTCCAAGGGGCAGGCTGGCACAATCATACTTCGGACCTTCCCAACACCGGAGTATATCCGCGGTGTATTGCCAAGGGTTCTGCAGACCCCTACTGTTGCTGTCAATGACTGAATATGAATACAATTCGAAAGGGCTCACAAATGTTGTCAGAACACAGCCGCAGATTAACAAAAGAACAGCAAACAAACCACACTTCATTTTGTTTTTATTTATTTATTTACAAATTTAAGTTTCAAAAAAAAAGTTTTTATGCCATTGAAATTATAGACATTTCCATGGCTAGGTTCGGAGGTCTTGAGGCAGACGACCTGGTGTTGTCCTTCGGCCACATTATATGCATGTATAAGGCAGCCAGACAACACAGGCAAAGACAAACAAATCCGATTGAGAACACCACAGCAGCGAAGATGTAACCTCCCAGAACGGATTTTATGCAGCGATGCTGTTTGGCTTCAGTCACCACGGTTTTACATTTCATGGGTTGGCTATGAGTACTAAAACAAACCGAGCTGGTGTTGCACCAGTCACAACACATGTATATACATTGTTCCATGTTGTAATCGCTACAGGTGGGCATAGTTGGAGCAAATTGTGCCAGGCTTGGTCTGGCAGCAGCCCCAATTGATAAAATCAAAAACAAAATCCAAAATATTTCCATCAAAAACAAAAAAAAATATTATTTGTTGCTCCTCAAATTAATAATATTGTTAAAAAAAAAAGAAGAAGAAGAAAAAAATAAAATGGAACCAGAAAAAGTTCGCATCGATATAAAACACACAGAACGTATCTTGCAAGCTGCGATGGACAAGCATGGGATAAAACTGGAAAAAATACTATGGGCTGAAGCAGGCATCACAAGCACATCATCATCATCACATGGAATGACGTTGTTTTGCGCGGCTTATCTCTTATCCCACCCAGATTCCACCATATATTATATTTCCAGCACAGGTGATTTGAGTCAAATGTGCTGGAACGGATGACTCCCTCCTGAAATGTAAAATTAAAATAAACTTAAATTAAATAAATAAAAACAAAATGGGGGAACCAGAAAAAGTTCGCGCGGATGTGAAAACTGCAAACTTGGTTTTGCGAGCTGTGACCGATAAAGATGAGAAGACGATAATGGAATTAATGCAAAAAACAAAACAAGGCAGTGTTGACCGCAGAATGGGGAAAACGAATGCGGTGGCTTTGTTCACTGCGGCTTATCTCTTGGCACATCAAAATTCTAGTATAAATATTACCTCTGCAGGTGGTATAAGTCAAATATCAAGAACAGATGATCCAGGCAAACCTCCAGTTTTCAAGATTCAAAGCTCTAACAATATTCCAAAGGAGGGCCTTCGCCGTTGGGAAATCCCTCCAGAAATGTAATTAAAATAAAAAACATTTTATTTAAGAATACACATTGGCCCGACCTCTCTTGTTGCTGCTGGTGACTTCATAACGATCGGCATGCACCACCCGTGAAAGTTGAGACGGATCAATTTTCATGCTTTCTGAATATCCAAACATATGTTTGCAATCACAATTGTGGAGATCCATCTGACGTTTGTTAAATGTCAACCAGAGTTTCATTGCCTTCTCATTGAAAGTACGTCGCCGAGTTTCTTCGTCTTCTTCGAAAAAGAACATTTCCAAGGCTCGTTGCACTTTTATACACTTCCGAATGCTTTTAGCCACAAACACACGAGGTTCCAAAATATGTTCTTCAATATGAATTAAAATTTGATCCTCGGTCCATTCTGGAAACCGTTTGCCTCCTTTGCTGCCTGGCAAATAAATCTCAGCCTGATAATACAGATGTATCAAATGAGCCAGTTCTCTGGGTTCTGAAGTCAGAAAATGACCATCAAAGATTTCAGCCAAACGATTTAATTTAGTGGAAGCCACACGATCGAATTGTCGGTGGCCCCACATGCATCCAAAACAAAGATTGACTGAAGGAGCTAATGAGGATGGTAGTGGCTCAGCTGGTTCAGCTGGAGGAGGAGTATTTCTTCCACGCCGACGACGAGCACGGTATAAATTAGGTCGTCGTGAGTCTGAGTCCCTTCCATCGTCATCGCTGCTGCTACCACTGCTGCTACCACTGCTGTCGCTGCCTTCCCTCCTAAAAAATTCATCTTCTGCAATATCCTCATTGCTGGATGGATTGCCAGTATTTGTGTGTCTTGGGGATGATGATGACGACATTCTTTTTCTTGACTTGCGTGGAGGTGGTGTTTTTTTGGAAATTGGACTTCGTTTGCCAGATGATCTGAGTTCATCTTCTGTTGAAGATGATGATGACGATGATGCAGAGGAGGAGCTGGAGCTAGCTGGAGCATTCGTTCTTTGTTCAGTCAACATGGCTTGAACTTGAGCTCTTTCATATCCGTTTCCTCTAGGTGGTGGTGGTGATGGTATCATTGTTGGTACAACACCAACATTGCCTGGAGGAGGATTTTGAACAACAAATCCTACAGGATTCATGCCTCGGCAGAAATCTTCAGCAATTGCATTTAAAGATACTGGTAAACCAGGGCGTTTTTTTTGCTTCTTTTGGCCTGGAGTTGGTTTGGGTGGGGCTGGAGGCACAGTACTAGGTGTAGTAGTTGAGGAGGATGTTATTGCTGGAATTCTGGTTGAGCTAGTGGTGACGATGCTGAAACCTGCACCATTTGCCCATGGCAATACCAAACCATTTGATGATGTGATATTTCCCCTTCTTTGTGGAGGTGCTATGCGTTGAGCCACTTCGGCCCGAGAAGATTCCCATGCTTCCGATTCGCCAACAGAAGAATAACAAGATTCAGAAGATGATGATGATGAGGATGAGTCTGAGGCTGGCGTTGGTACAGCTAAATTTACACGGGCTGCCATGCTTCGAGCCACAACTGAAGCAGAAAACATGCGTCCCATAGAACCATGGTTGCGTCTAGTGGCTAACATATTTTTTTTGGGGGTTGCAGCAGGACACACCAGAGTTTCTTTCCTTCTTTTTTCAGATGACACCTCGGTTACAAGTATATGCCTGGCAGCTTTAAACTTGAACCCAAGACAGAAAACAAAAAAAAACTGGAATTTCATCGAGGTCCTTGCAGATGCAACCAGCTCCTCCTGAAGAAGATGCCCATGTGAATCGGTGGTTTGAATCCTTAGATGAAGTCGGATCAGCAAAAAGAAAATTAGCCACTAGCCATCCCCGTGCTCAGCCTGAGAAACTCCGATATGCGTCAGATCCTCACATGCGACCTTTGAATATAGATAAATACTTGGTGAATTTGAATCTGCGTCAAAAATGGTGTAAGATGGCAGCCGCCAGGGTTTTCCCATTGGCAGTGCCCAGACATGCTATTCATGTGATCCGGGTCTTGACTGAAATATGTGAGGCAAGCCTTGCTAAAATTGCTGGCTTGGCTCAGGCTCAGGCTCGACGTCAGCAACCCAGCAATCTCCAGGATTGGAATGAGTTGTATCAGGAGTTGAGGCAAACTTCGGAACGTCAAAACATAGTTGATTGGAAGTCGGTAAACAAAATCCTAAAAAGGATTAAACCTCTATGTTATGATGATACCAAACTTGAAACGGCAAGTCAAGAAGCTGGAGCCGTCGAAAATGCTGGAGTGGCTGAAGCGTACCGGTCAGTCCGAACCTGTCTCTGGATTCTTTACTTACGCTTAGTAGCCGTGGCAGCCTTTTTAGATTGGTTTATTCCAATTGGTCGACTGACTGCCAAAGATGCCCTGGGCAGAGCCCAATTAGAATGTTTTCCTGATTTAATGGTGGTTTCCGAGGCCATTCCAGTCTTGGCATATTGTCAAAGTGATTTAGTTATGGCCACACGAGCCCTGTCAATGCGCTGGCGTTCCAACCTCTTTTATTTTCCAGGTTTGGAAAAATATGTGGCCGTGCTAAAGGCTCGATTCGTAATGCTGAATTCTTTTCCAGCCTCAGCAGAAACCTTAGATCAGGTTGGATTATACGATGAGATCTCTGCTGGTGCTGGCGATGATGATGATGACGACGAGACTGTCAGTTCAGACCAACGCCGTCTGCCAAACATGGCTTTTTTGCATAAAATGATGGGTATTTTTATACCCATGGAAAGAGACATAATGATGCATCAAAGGTTGGTGGCCAAGGCCAAAACGTGTGTTCAATCTTCCGTTTGGACCGACGTTGGTCAACGAGTCCTGGTTTGGAAAATCATGGCGACTTGGATGCAGCTATTCACCAGCGAGGCTCGAGGACAATTTGTGGCAAAACTATTTCGAAAAAATGTTATGTCCTCCTTGGTACGGGTGGGGGAAATCGAAGTGTTTGAACATAAATTCCCAAACTTCAATTGCAATCCCCGCAATATTGTGAGCAAACTACGACCCAACGATTCTCGTAAATACGATGCTCAATTTATGACTCCAAGCCTGCGAGACGTGATTCAAACCACCCTGCCAGCCTTTATTATCAGCAGAACAGACAACAACAACAGACCCCAAGATGTGGATATTCGCGATCGGGACACTCCCCCAGATCATGTGTCGGCTCGCCGTGAACTCCTGATTCGTTGTTTGAATCAGTTGTTTCAGGAAACCAACCAGAGTCTCCAATTTGATTTTTTCCTAATCCGAGATCTTGGAGTGTCTCCCCAGAACATCACAGATGCCTTACTGCGAAGCAGCACGGAAGGCCGTGTTATCATTATACGAACCCTGAGTGGATTCTCAGTCTGGAACCCCATAAACAGTCAACTGACCGTAGGCGGCAACCTTCCCTCGGCTGTGGTTGAATGGGCAGTTGAAATCATCCGAAACGCAAGGCTGGATCCAGTTTCAGCACATCGATTCGATGAGGCTGTGCCAATCAGCTCCACTGTTACTACTTCGGCAATGAACTCAAGCGATCTGTTGCGAATTCTGGGGTACATTGGACTTAAGAAACTTGTTTTAAAATTAACCCATGCATAAACGTTTCCTGCCTACCAATTGGATATAGCCGCCGCAACAGTGAAACAAACAAATCTTTCTGCACTTTTATTTATTATTTTTGTAAACAATAAAAAAAAAATTAAAAAATGAATGGAACAGCCACTTTGGGAGGTTCGGCACGAGAAGGTTGGACTGTGTTGAGCCCAACCATTACCAAGAAAATTGATGATGTGTTTAATTTCGGCACTGATCTGATGATTGGCATTGCCACGGATATCATTAAACGGGAGGCTTTCCACGGAGGCATGACCTATGTCATGCAGGAAAAAAGCAAAGAACCACAGGATTTCGATGCGGACACAGAGGAATGGGCGGAACACACCATGAAGAAAGCTTTAGATTTTTATTACAAATACGGCATGTGTCCTGTGATGCGTCCTGGACAAGGTCATGCGGCAGATCCAAAAAATGAAGCAGGAAAATCATCCTCAGAGAAAACTGAATCTGGTGCAATCGCCGAAGTTGTGCCAGAGGCAACTTCTGAAGCTGGTATTTCTGGGGCTGCTGCAGGCAATGACCCCAACCAGAAGATAAGACGTTTTATTATTCCCAGCACAGATGCTGGTCATTTCTTGGCTCGCATGACGTATGATGGTCAGATTGAAGTTGGCTTCCAGTTGCATCGATATGCTGGATCACATCATCCAACCTCAGTTACTGGACGGGATGTAAGCCCAACTCCTGGTATACATGTGTACGTGTGGTCTGGCAAAACCCCAGTGCCAAATTCTCCAACTCCATTTCGTTCTTTAGTGTATCGTTTGTTGCCCACTCAACTCAACATGAAAGAACTTTGGAAAAATGATATGGATGCCAGTTACACCAACTCTCGGCCTTCTATGATTTTGGTGCGACCACACAATAATTCAGGACAAGCCACTATGGACCAAGAAACTGAATTGGCAATTTTTCAAGATGCTTTGTCAGTGGCTGGTCCTGCCACGATGCAATACCAACAGGCATCTCGGAATGATGATGAATTCACGACTCGTTTACAAAAACAACTTCGACGCATGAGGGAAATGTCTGGAGGAGGTTCTCGGCGTCCAGGAGTTGATGGTCGGCTGGTGGGTGCTCAGATCATTCGATATCAAAATTGGGAACAAGGAAATGTATTTTTTGCACCCTCTGGTATGATTACCACAGCTCCAGCCATGGCCCAACGAGAAACCAACATCACCCAACGTTCAGAATGGTGGCAACGAATCGTGGCTCAACAGTTTGGTGTGCCTATGCAATATTTGGATCGGGGGGCTGGCAGCAACCGACCTGGAGCCTCAGCAAATCTAACTTCAGCACAAACCGATGCCTGTGCCTTACTCCGGAAAACAGTCCAAGAAGCCAGAAACAGAATGGTTCGTTTTTTCGAGGCAGCCCACGATGCTCTATTTCGCGGGGAAGACACAGATCGATTAGTCTCCAAAATCATGAAAGGACAGCGAAAGAACAAGCAACGGCAAGAAACCTTACGTGAATACGAATTGCATCTGTCTGGTCGACCAGGCATTTTTCAACGGGCCACAATTGAGCGTCAACAAGAAGAAATGGAATGGGATGTAAAAGAAAGCCGGTTACGTACTGTGATCAACCGTGTGTTCACCATGGCCTTGGAACGCACCAGTTTGGCTATGAACAGTTCTATGATTGCTCGCCTGGCTCGCCAAGAATTAGAACAGGACCAAAACCAAGTAGGACGCCTTAAGGGGAAAGTGTTACCGGCTCAACGTCGTTTTCAAATTAAATGGCGTCAACCCATCTTAGTCGATATGGTCATGTTGAATTGGATGTCAGACAAGGGCTTCATGCATGATGATGCCATGCGGGAAATTGTATTTCGAGAATATGGCCTACCCGAAGATCTGCCCAGTGGTACGATCATCGAAGAACGCTTGGCCATCATAGCCCTAAAATATGCTCCCAAGGAGACTGGAGCTAACGGTACCAGCAGCAGTAAAAGTAAAACATCGGTAAGCAACACAAGTAAATCTCAAAGCAAAAAAATCTCTTCTGGAACCAGTGCCAGCAGCAAAGGTAAAAGTTCCTCCTCCTCCTCAAAATCAGCCTCAGAACCTAAAAAGAAAAAACAAAAAACCAAAAAATGAAAAGTTTATTTTTTTGGTTTTTTTTATATATATTACATAAAATGATTTTTCGCGATTATCTTTTGTTGTTGCTGTTGTTGTTGTTGTTTTTGTTGTTGTTTTTTTTTACGCCAGATGTCGTGTCTGCGTTGAGCTGCTAATTGTACGTTTCTCAGCCAGGCATCGATGAGAAATACTGGAAAACCAATCAGAGCCACTCCCATAAAAGGAGGGAACAACCAAACCCACCAATCATCAAAAATACCTGAAATGACTGCTGGGCCCAACCAACGCATAGGATTTGGACCAATAGAGATTACAGAACGCACTGCCAATTCAATGGCTCCACTAAAGGAACCAATGGCAAGGGCTGGATATGGACTAAAGTTTAGATTGTAATTGTAAAGAATGACTAGGAAATAAGCAGCCGCCAAAAACATTTCCAAGATAAAGGCTGACCACCAGGTTATTTTAGATCCTAAAATAACACCGAGCACCGGAGCCCCTATGCCACTGCTGGTGCCTCCCAACAAGACAGTCAACAGAACCGCGGCTGTGAAAGAACCAAGGATTTGAGCTATGCCTAACATCAGAAATCCAACGCCATCGACTCGCCCCAGCAGCCAAAACCCCAAGACCACTGAAGGATTGAAAAAAGCACCACTGATGGGAGTAAAGGTAGAAATCGCTACAAAATCCACAAAAAGACTTGCTAAGGCGGCTCCAGTGCTAAGGCTGACGGCTTTGCCTTGAATGCTGGCAACGGCAGCCGCCCCAAAAAAAATGGTGACCAAAGTTCCCAGAAATTCAGCCAAACAGGCCCTGATCAAACGAGAGATGTAGCCGGGTCTCCAGCTATAATCTGTAAACCAATTGCTCTTGCGACGGTATTGTTGTGGACGTCTGGCAGGGAATTGGTACGCCCAAGGCTGTGATGGGGGTAGTGGTAATGCTTTAGAACCCATGCGAACAATCTGTTTTTTTTTCGCCTTTCTCTCCTTTAAAGTAGATAATTCTCAACACAAGATAATATCACAAAATCAAACTAAACAAAAAAAACCAGAGAAATTTGACATAAAACACGAAAAATGTCTGATTCTAAACAAGGAACGCCTCTCACTGAAGAACAATTAAAAATGCGCGATCTGATCTACCTCGGCAGCCTAGTACACGGTTATGGACCACGGCGTATATCAATCCCCCTTTTGACCATTAGTCGAATTACGGACGAGGACATGGCAAACCTGAAAACTAGAAATTCTGAACAAGAACAACAACAATAAACACACATGTGCGTAATATCAAAAATAAAAAAAATTTAAAACTTTATTTATCAATTATTGTTATTTTCCTGAGTCTGGTGGCGCGGCTGGCGGTGGCTTCATAAAAGAAGGCATTTCCGGCTCAGGCCCAGGTTTGTAATGCGTGCAGTTGATAGCAACTCCACATTGGTGATTGTAAAACGCAGTATTCCGTTCCCACTGGTGCATTTTCAGGCGGTAGGTCAATTCAGGATCTTCCCATTCGGTTTGATACACACGATTATGATCCCTTGCCTCACGTTTTTTAAGCTCGAATCCACGGCATGAAGTGATCCTTGGCAATAAGATATTTGGTACCTTCCACATACTCCAGAACATGCCTCCGGTTGGGAAGTAGCGTCCAACCGCAGGGATTATAATCCCACCAGGATCGCCGTCGTCTGAATAATCCGGATCACCAGTTACGTTGTATGGAGCCCTCATATCTTCTACCAAATCGAATTGTACTTTGCTCACGCAATCGAATTCATCATCGTCGTCCCTGAATTCATAATATTGGATTTGAAGTTCTTCTCCCTCACAGAAAGCAAATGTGCCATCCAATGACAATATATTGTCCTCAAACACGTCTGACCTGAGGGTTCCTGCAGTAGTAATTATGTCCTGAACGAACGTAGAGGTC
>SDBT01013111.1_pt1 | contig 13301 bp, 10 predicted proteins | sample 2277101 | NCBI WGS metagenome assembly SDBT01 (sample SAMN10404973, study PRJNA504765) | marine sediment metagenome | isolation source: marine sediment core GS10_PC15, 103 cmbsf | place: Arctic Ocean: Southern Knipovich Ridge | collected 2010 | reverse complement strand
ACGATTCAGGCGGCTATCAATGGGGCCGGGCCACGATCTATCATAAGGATATCCGAGGGGAGATACTACGAAGATGTTACTTCAAGCAGCCCCAAGGATCTGACCCTTCAGGGAGGATGGGATGCTTCATTCAGAACTCAATCATCGAGCACAACCATAGATTCCTTGACAATCAGCAGCGGAACAGTCACGACAGAATATGTGATTTGTCAGTAGTCAGGGTGCGAGCAAGCCCGTATAAAAGGAATTTAGGGCCATGGAAAAGAATTCCAGGATTTATGTTGCAGGTCACCGTGGTTTGGTAGGCTCAGCAATCGTGCGAAAACTCGAGGATTCGGGATATGAGAACCTTGTCTTTAGGACCTCTGATGAGTTGGATCTTGTGAGACAGGAGCGCGTTGAAGAGTTTTTTGATCAGGAGCGGCCCGAGTATGTATTCCTGGCCGCTGCAAAGGTAGGTGGCATATGGGCCAATTCGCAATTCCCGGCAGAGTTTATCTATAGTAATTTAGTGATTCAAACGAATATCATCCACGCATCATATATTCATGAGGCAAAAAAGCTTCTTTTCTTAGGCAGTTCCTGTATTTACCCGAAACACTGTCCCCAGCCTATGAAAGAGGAACACCTCCTTTCAGGTTATTTAGAACCCACCAACGAACCTTATGCCGTTGCAAAGATTGCCGGTATAAGAATGTGCCAGTCTTATAACCGCCAGTACGGAATCCGGTTTATCAGCGTTATGCCTACCAACCTTTATGGTCCGGGTGATAATTTTGACCTGAAGACTTCCCATGTCCTCCCTGCCCTGATCCGGAAGTTTCATGAGGCAAAGATGAGGAGTGATAAATCAGTGGAGGTGTGGGGTACCGGGGAGCCTAGGCGTGAATTTCTCTATGTGGACGATCTGGCCGATGCATGCCTTTATCTGATGAAAAACTATGATGGGGATGACATCATCAATGTCGGCGTGGGCAAGGACCAGTCGATTCGGGAATTAGCTGAGATGGTTGGCAAAGTTGTCGGGTTTGAAGGCGATCTCAGGTTCGACCACACCAAGCCGGATGGAACCCCGCTCAAACGCTTAGATGTTTCTAAATTGACGGACCTTGGTTGGCAGGCACAGACACCATTGGTGGAAGGTGTGAAAAAGGCATATCAATGGTATCTGGAGAGCTGGTAATTTATCCGCCAAAATAATTCCGGACAAAACAAACAATCAGGCGGCCGTAGGAAAGATGAAACACTCATTTTGATATCCCGCTGCTTACTGCGGTGCAGTTCATTGTGAAATCATTGTGAAAGCGATGCTATAAGGATGTGAAAATATGAAGGGGTTGTTAAGGCGGACGTGGATTAATATAAAGCATAGGTTTATTGGCAGGATTGGTGTCAGGGAAGCTGGCGGAAATTCCAACAATGCAGAAAGAACCATTGAAAAATGGGATCATTCCGATTCAGCTTATTCAAAGGAAGGATTTAAGTGTTATTGGGAGTTGCTTGAAGAGGTGCAACACTACCAGGCATTTATGATGGCGAATGGAGAGGATATTATTCAGTATCTGGCCTCCTTTTTCCCTGAGGGGAAGAAGATGGAGGATCTCCAAGCTCTCGTCATAGGGTGCATGTATGGCGAACATACCCCCGCAAATTCCTTAGCGAGAACCGGCGCTTTTCGGAAGCTGTCTGTAGTGGATATAGCGGACGGGCTTTTAAAACGCCAAAAAGAGTTAACTGATAGACTTGGTTTAGAAGGGATTATCGAATATAATCGTAAGGATCTCAATGTGGAAGCCGTGGGCGAGGCAAACAGCTACGATTTCATCATGGGAATAGGAACAATTCATCATATTGAGCGCTTGGAAGGACTTTTCCCGGAAATAAATAATGCCCTTCGAGAGAATGGGATATTCTGTATGAGGGAGTACGTGGGGCCTTGCAGACTTCAATTCACTGATAAGCAGATCAATATCTGCAACAGAATTCTACAGGGTCTACCCGATTATTTAAAAAAAGACAAGGATGGTGTAATCAAAGCGGAAGTTTCGAGACCTTCGGTGGACTCTGTTGTGGCTGATGACCCTTCCGAGGCTGTGAGAAGTGAAGACATAATGGAGACTGCAAGCAGATCCCTGGAGGTCCTGGCCTGCAATTGGACAGGCGGAACCTTGCTCCATCCCCTGTTAGACGGGATTGCCGGGAATTTTGAAAGAGGGGATGCTGAACGAGCTATTCTCAAAGGGCTCATTGTTTTAGAACGAGTGCTTATTGAGGAAGGCGTAATATCAAGTGACTACGTATTTTTTGTTGGCAAGAGTATTTGAAGGCTTACTTCCGGTCTTCGGAAAAAGAATTGTGATAGTTTGTGGAATGGGGCGCCATTCCTTTGTAACCAGGAGGAAGGGGTAAAGTGAAGATATTGAAACTATTGGGAGGAGTCGTTGGGAAGGCGAATAGGAATGCCCGCAAGACTATCAATGTATGGGACAAATCCGATGAAGTTTATGAGATAGACGGATTTAAAGTATATTGGGAATTACTTGAAGAGGTAAGGGATTATCAAAATCAGATGATGACAAACGGAAAAGATGAACTGGAATACTATGCTTCTTTTTTTCCTGAGGATAAAGAACTCTCAGATTTGACCGGATTGATCATAGGATGCAACTACGGGGAAAATTCCCCTTTTGTTGCCATGGCAAGGAGTATGTCTTTTGGTAAGCTGCTTGTGGTGGATATTGCAAAGGGTTTATTGGAGCGCCAAGAAAAGATCACCACTAAAATGGGATTGAATCATATTATAGAATATAGGTGTATGGACTTGAATAAAGAGAGTTTGATGGGAAAAAATAGTTATGATTTTGTCTATTCACTTGGTACTATTCATCATCTGAAAAGGTTAGAAGGACTTTTTACAGAAATAAGTGAGATCCTTCGGGAGGATGGCATATTTTATCTGAGGGAATACATCGGGGCATCTTATCTTCAATATACAGATAAGCAGATTCAAATCGCAAATAGAATCCGGGAGACAGTTCCTGATTATTTGAAAAGGGATAGGTTTGGCAATGTCACAAATAAGGCATGGAGACCGAGCATAGAAGAAATAAAGGCCGGTGATCCATCAGAAGCAGTCAGAAGTCAAGATATAATGGGTTTGGTTTATAAACACTTTGAGGTTTTAGCCTGCAATATGACAGGTGGCACGATACTTGCGCCGCTGTTACACGGGATTGCCGGGAATTTTGAAAAGGGGAAAGCTGGACGGGCTATTCTTAGAAATCTCATCGTGTTAGAACAGGTACTTATTGAGGAGGGCGTGATCCCAAGTGATTACGTATCCTTTGTTGGTAAGCGCATTTGAAGGTCAAATGCATCCCGCATTTTGCAATCTCTCCTGCATACGGCACGAGGCCATCAATTTATTACAGCTCTCGGAGAAGCTTGAAAGCGATCATTGACCTGATCTTATTGCCTTGAACAAGGATGAGATACTACTAAACCGTTAAGCCCTGTCAAGCATTGCTCTGTTTGGAAGGTTGCAGAGAGAGGATTTTATACAGTGAAGAGCAAAGATTCAAAAAGGGAACCTTCCCGTTTACGCCAGTTCTTTCTGCTGCGTGCAGCCCAAGCCACAGGAATGCTATGGAGAAAGTAAGAAAACGTAGATGGGAAATTTTGTCTTTCCTTAAACGCTTTCTCCGAGGGCGACCTGGCCTGCACAGATATCTGCCATGCGGGTCTTCCCCTATGGAATCATTGAAGAGATCAAAAACATCTGAGTTTTGGGACAAGGAAGCCGGAACCTGGGAGCTGGGCCGAGGAATCCATTGGACAGAACATCTTGCAATACAGGAGAGATTCAATCAAAAAATAGGGGGGCATATCCATAAAGACCTGTTTTTATATCTTGCTGATTTTCTAAGAGAAAAAGGTTTAAACCTCCCTGTGGAAAGGGCCTTGACATTGGGTTGTGGGGCCGGGGAGTTTGAAAGGTCTCTTTCAAAATACAACATTTGTTTGAGACACGATGGTTATGACATTTCCACGCAATCAATTGATCTGGCTGTGGAAAAAGCGAAGGCAGAGGGATTAACGCATCTTACTTATGAGGTCCGCGATATAGATAATATTTCGCTTCTTCCAACCCGCTACGACGTGGTGTTTGGAATTCAATCTGTTCACCACTTTCGGGAATTAGAGCATGTTTTCGCAGAAATAAGAAAAGCACTGAAGCCGGGGGGCTTTTTTGTCCTTCATGAGTTCATCGGTCCAACGCGGTTTCAGTGGTCTGAAAGGCAATTAGAGCTCATCAACGGGTTATTGCAATTATTGCCAAGTAAATATCGCATAAACAGAAAAGATGGGGTCACGTTGATTAATAAAGTCTGGAGACCCAGCATACCGGAAATGGAGAGTGTTGACCCATCTGAGGCAATTCGATCAGGGGAGATAATGGATGTTTTGTCAAATTATTTTGAACTGATCGAAATAAAGGAGTTGGGGGGAACGGTACTTCTATTGCTATTGGAAGGAATTGCAGGCAACTTTGATTATAACAAACCTGAAGATATGAGATTCTTGAAGATTTTTTTCGAAATAGAAGATCTTATGATGGACATTGGCGAGATACCAAGTGATTTTGCGGTTATTATAGCAAGGAAGCAATAAACCCCATTTTTCTTCGGTGAGGGTCTAAGCAAGAGGGCAAAAATTGGAAAACCCAAAAGTTTCCGTAATTGTTAGGACAAAAGACCGTCCTAAACTTCTGCAAGATGCGCTCAAGAGCATTACAGACCAAACTTACAGACCTATTGGAGTTGTCATTGTCAACGATGGCGGCTGTGAGGTGGAGCTTGGTCAGGCTGAAATTATTCTGGGTGACATACCTCTGACTTATGTTAAACATGAAACAAGTTTAGGTCGGGGTGCGGCTTTAAATAGTGGATTGGAAAAGAGTAAAGGCTCTTACGTAGCCTTTTTGGATGATGACGATATTTACTTCCCCTCTGGAATTGCTGATCTTGTGGAAGGAACGATCAAAATGAACGCTGAGGCCGTTTATGGCCAGGTCATATACAGGTCCTTGATATCAGGAGAGGGAGATGCGGAGGCAACGGAAAGGGTCCTGGGCGAACCGTTCGATTTTGGAAAAATCCTTTTTGAGAACTTCATAGCGACTAACTCCCTTATGGTCTCTAAAGAGCTTGTTGAAAAGACAGGCCCTTTTGATAATGATTTTGAGATATTTGAGGACTGGGACTGGATTATCAGAATGATGTCGATTTGTGAACCTCGGTTTGTCAACACAGTTGTGGGTGAATATCGGATGCTATCTTCAAGTACCCTCACGGGCAAAGGAGGTAAAGAGCTACATCGGTTTTGCAGGGAAAAACTTCTTGAAAAGCATTTGGGAAAAGCCACTGCGGCGGATTTCCTTGATTATGTACAACGTGTTGTTGACAAGATTGTGCTGGAAAAAGGTGCGAAAAATCACCATTTAGAAGCCCAAATCGAGAGTCTTAAAGAACAGGTCAGGATCAAGACAGAATGGCTTATGCACAGAGATCGTGTTATTCCGGAGCTTCAGGCGAAGATCGATGAACAAGAGGCGAAGATCGATGAACAAGAGGCGAAGATCGATGAACAAGAGGCGAAGATCAACGCACATGAGGCGACGATTAATGATCTTATGAGGATTATTCAGCAAAAAGACGCGGTTCTTGCTGACATCTTTTCATCCCGTTCCTGGAAAATAGCAAAGCCTGTCAGGGTACTTGGAGCAACCGCAAAAAAGATTTTTCCGAAAAAAAACGATGTCTGATAAATTACCCTCTGTGGATGTTATTATTGTTAACTATAACGGCATGGAGTACCTCCCCGCCTGCCTTGAATCCCTTTTTAAAACCGAGTACCCTCTCCTCGCGATCACACTCGTTGATAACGATTCCCGGGACGGGAGCCCCGAGTGGGTAAAGGAAAAATATCCGGAAGTGAGGCTTATCAGGAACAATCAAAACCTCGGCTTCGGGAAGGCCAATAATATCGGAATAGAAAAAAGCTGTTCCCCTTATATAGCCCTCCTGAACAGCGATACTGTGGTTGAAAAGGGGTGGCTAAGGCCTCTTGTTGAAACGGCCCGGAAAGATCCTTCAGTGGCGGCTACCTGCTCAAAGCTCCTGTTCTTGCAAAATCCCCGTATCGTAAACGGTGTCGGAGGAGGGATGAATTATGTAGGATATGGATACGACATAGGGGCCTATGAAGTCGATAATGGTCAATTTGATGAAGAGAGAGATGTCTTTTTCCCTACAGCGGCTGCATGTGTTCTCAAAAGAACCGCATTTGAGGAGATAGGAGGGTTTGATGAGCGGTTCTTTATGTATCATGAAGACGTGGACTTGGGATGGCGGCTGCGTTTGAAGGGTTATCGCATCAAGTGTGTACCACGGTCTGTAGTGTATCATGCCTTTGGCGGGACATCATTTAAGTCCGGCAGTATGGCATTCAGGAACAATCTCGGGCAGCGGCATGCCCTGAGGAGCCTGATCAAAAACTATGGATTTATGGCGCTCTCAAAGGTCCTTCCCCTGTTTATAACCATGGGGCTTCGAAATACGATTAGGGAACGGTCACCCGATTTCCTGAAATGCCTACTATGGAATATGAAGCGATTGCCCGATACCCTGCATGAGCGATCGAAAATCCAGAGAACCAGAAAAATACGTGATAAAGAACTGAGCCCTTTGATTTGGCAGGATATTCCTCTGCCGTTTCGTTTCCCAGACTACTCTGTCATGGATCTGGGATCGTATTTGGCTGGCAAGAGAAGACTCTCCTTTCTCGATATGTCCGATAGCCGGCCGGACAACCTGGGTTATGGATGGCATGGGATTGAAGTGTACACCGGTGGCGGACGGATAAAATACAGGTGGACCAAGGGGGAGGCAGTCTTTTACCTGTGGAATAATCACGGTGACGGGATCATATCCCTGGACGTTTTGGGGCTTTCCGAGACGCTCAAGCGCGAGCGTGTTTTTTCGGTATGTGTAAATGATGGTAAGTCCTGTGAACTGAAAATCGTATCTGATGAATGGGCAACCGTAACCATACCGTATTATGGTGAACCTGGGCCGTTGGAGATAAGAATAGAGGCGGCAGATATCTGGTCTCCTCATGATCAATTTAAGAATGGAGACTACAGGCGGTTAGGGATTGGAATCAAGCGGGCGGAGTTCCTGCCTGCGCATTTCAGCCCGAGTTCCCTTGACGGGATCAGTGTTATTATACCGACTTATAACAGGATTGAAAAGCTTTTAAAGGTGCTCAGATCCCTTGAGACCCAGGACCTCGAAACCAAGCTTTTCGAAGTCATCATTGTCGACGACGGCTCTACCGATTCCACGGAGAACGATCTGAGAAGATTCATGAGAGGAACCCCTCTCAATATGAAATATTTTAAACAGGCGAATAAGAAGCAGGGGGCTGCAAGGAACCTGGGGTTTAAGCATGCAGGTATGCCGCTGATAGCGTTTATAGGGGATGACACCATGCCCACTCCGGGCTTCTTAGGGGAGCACCTAAATTTTCACCGGCAAAATAACAGCGATGGGAAAATGGGCCTGATCGGATACACGACATGGCCTGAAGATAACCAAACAACGCCTTTCATGAAATATATAAATGAGTATGGCCACCAGTTTGGCTATTCATTGATTAATGGCAACGGCCCTTTACCTTTCAATTTCTTCTACACATCAAACATCTCTATCCCTAAGGCATTGCTCGACGACCTGGAATATCTTTTTGAAGAGGATTTTGATACCTATGGCTGGGAGGATATCGAACTCGGGTACCGGCTTGAAAATCGAGGTATGGAACTTTTCTATAATCCGTATGCGAAAGCATACCATGATCATCCTATAGATATACCCTCTTTTTGCGAACGGCAATTAAACGTGGGTAAGGCATCAAGAATTTTTCTCAAGAAATACCCTGAACTGGAAGGGTTCTTAGGGGACCGGGACCATTTAAGAAAATGGACGAGGTTTCCCCGGTGGTTAGAGGCCTTGGAGAAGGTTGCAAATTTTGTGGACAGGCGGTTTCTGTTGCCGCTTCCCCACCCGCTGTACGGAATTATTCTGAAGGCAAACTATGCTAAAGGTGCTCTGGATTGAGGGATTTAGGAATTTCAGATAACTAACAATAATCGATAATCTCGTAAAAAGTATGAGATCAACTTTTCCTGGCTTATAACCCTCCGATTTTGCAGAATACTATTTTTGTGTAAACGGAAAGGTGTCTGAAATGAAGTCGGTTTCCATAATCATTGTAAATTACAACGGTGCAAGGCATCTTAAAAAATGTCTTCACTCCATTAATGAACTCGATTATCCCAAAGAGATGTATGAGGTAATCGTATTTGATAACGGTTCTACTGACAATTCCATTGATATTATCAGGGAGGTATCCCCTGGGGCTAACATATTGGAAAACCCCAACAATATCGGCTTTGCACCTCCCCACGGAATTGCCGCAGAGGTTGCAAAGGGAGAGGTGCTCGCTTTTTTGAACAACGATATGAGGGTGGACAGCCGGTGGATCAGGGAGGGGATTTCAGTCTTGGACCGTTCCAAGGGGATCGTTTGCTCGGCCTCGAAACTGATGACATGGAACGGAAAGCGTGTGGAATTCAATGGCGGAACGCTTCAGTACCTCGGATACGCGGATCAGTTAACGACGAATGACCGGAAGACCGGAGATGAGATCCTGTTTGCCTGCGGTGGCGCCATGTTTATCCTAAAGGATGTATTCAAAAAGGCAGGTTGTTTTGATGACGATTATTTTGCCATTTTTGAGGACGTTGACTTGGGCTGGCGTCTCTGGATAATGGGATACCGTGTGGTAATGGCCCCCGATTCTATGGTGTATCATAGAGGACACAGCACATTAGACAGTCAAAAAGATGCCAAGAAACGGTTTCTCATGCACAGAAACGCCTTGATGACGATTATCAAGAATTATGACGATGATAATTTGAGAAAAATACTTCCTCTGGCCCTGGCGCTTGCCGTCAAAAGGGCACTTCTTTTTATGAACATAGACAAAAAGGGGTTTTATTTCTGGGAAAAGGAGTCGCCGGCAATCCGAATACCTCCAAAATATGAAGAAGGGTGCATACATTTGGCGGCCATGGATGATGTTTTCAGTGCGTTTGCGGGTCTTAAGAAAAAGAGAGAAGAGGTCCAGAGAGCGAGAAAACGAGATGATAGTGAAATCTTTCGCCTTTTTAAAGACCCCTTCAGAAACCTGATGGGATATAAGGAATACCTGTGGGACGAGGTTTCATTGTTTGGAGCGTTTTCCCTGGAATCTCTTTTTGATTGCAGACAAGAGTACAAGAAAAGGGTTGATGAAGGTATATACCATGCTGAAAACAGCCTGGCTCTCTTGAGAAAAGGGATAGACAAGGAGATTCAACAACATGGAACGGGTGTTGCAGAGAAGACTGAAGCGATAAGTCTTACAAAAAAGTTTTCAACGCACCTGGTTCAACAGGGGGTTGGCGCCACATTTAAGAAGAGCGTTAGCCTAATGGCCGGGAATTTTCGCAATCTATTCAGATTACCCTAACGATTTTGCCTGTCTTATCCGTTTCAAAATAAGTAACGCAGCTGTCCCACCTCTTGTATCCCGAGATAACTCCTACAGCTTTTGAATGAAAGATAGAAAATCATTAATGTATGCCAAAAATAATTAATGAAGGCAATATAAAATATGGTCCGAGAACGCTGTAGGTATATGAAGGCCATAGGAACGGAATATCCGGGGAAAAAGGATCTCTATGCCGATAAAAAATGCGCTGGGACTGTATCAACAAATGATGTAAACTATTGACGTGAGCTGCTAAATTTGATTTCAGTAATAGTCGTAAATTGGAATGGCAGGTATTTACTGTCTGAATGTTTGGAAAGTCTAAGGAAACAAGAATTCAGACATTTCTCTACTATACTTGTTGACAATGGATCTTCAGATGGCTCTCTTCGGTTTGTTGCACACAGCTATCCGGAGGTCGAGACGATCGCCTTGTCTGAGAATATTGGATTTTCTGCTGCAAACAATATGGCTTTTCAGAGAGTGAAGACCAAATATGTAGCCGTCTTGAATAACGATGCGGTTGCGCATCCTCTCTGGCTCAAGAGCCTTGTAGGGGCTCTGGAAACCAATGGAGAGGCAGGATTTGCTGCCTCGAAAATCCTCTATCACAATAATCCGGGAACCATTGATCGAGCCGGGGATAGTTACACGAGAGCTGGGGCAGGGCTTTTGCGTGGCAGGGGTATGTTGTCTAATGCTTATGATGCTCGAGAATGGATTTTTGGGGCTTGTGGTGCGGCCGCCCTTTACCGCATGAGCATGCTTGACGATATCGGGCAGTTTGATGAGGATTTTTTCTTGCTTTATGAAGATGTTGATCTCAGTTTCAGGGCCCAGTTGAGAGGGTATAGATGTTTATATGTGCCTGAAGCAATAGTTTATCATAAGGTCAGTAGCAGCATTGTGCGCGATTCACCTGTCTCTGTATTTTACGGTCACCGGAATTTGGAGTGGGTTTATTTTCAGAATATGCCCTGGCGGTTAGTGTTGCGGACCATCTTTGCCCACGCAATGTATAATATAGTTGCCTTTTTGTACTTCATAGCAAAAGGTGCGGGTACAGATTTTGTTAAAGCAAAATGGCATGCATTAAAAGGTATTAAGAGGGTGCTTGGGAAGCGCCGTCAAATCCAGGCAGGGAAAAAAGTGGATGATGCGTATCTGTGGGGAATTCTGGAAAAGGAACGATTTTTGCCTCGATTGATGATGAGATTCGGAAAAAAATGATGCGATACCAGAAGGGGATGGTTTGTATATGATAGATATTATCATAGTTAATTATAACAGCACAGATCATCTGTTGCGTTGCCTGAAATCCATATTTGAGAACTCCCATGGACTTGCGGTGCATGTCATGGTCCATGATAATGCGTCAAAAGATAATGTTGGTAGAGTGGGCAGTTTGTTCCCCCAGGTGAGACTCACCAAAAATGACCGCAATCTGGGCTTTGCCCGGGCAATAAACAATGCGCTCAAGCAAGGTTCAGCTCCTTACGTACTGATATTGAACCCCGACACTATTATAAAAGAAAACTTTTTTGAACTTGCCATAGAATATATGAATGGGCACCGTGATGTGGGAATTATGGGCCCTGAAATCCTGGACAGTGATGGGGCTGTACAAGGATCTGCAAGACTGTTTCCGAATCTGCTGACCGCGTTGTTCGGGCGAAAATCCCTTCTTACCAAGATTTTACCTGATAATCCGATTACCCGCGAAAATATCCTGACAGGGAGATCGGACGGCGTAACCCCCATGGGGGTAGATTGGGTCTCAGGCGCCTGCATGGTTGTCAGGAGAAAGGCTATCGAAGATGTAGGAACTATGGATTCCAGCTTTTTTATGTATTGGGAGGATGCCGATTGGTGCAGACGGATGTGGCAAAGGGGATGGAAAGTGATCTATTTCCCCAGGTCTTCCGTTATTCATTATGTGGGTGTCAGTAGCGAAAAAAATGTTTTTCGTTCGGTTGTGGAGTTTCACAGGAGCATTTATCGTCTCTTTAAAAAACATGCTAAGAAACCCCATTCATTCTTGAGGCCAATTGTCTTTTGGGGTCTTGTTTATCGTCTTGTTTTTGTCCTCATTTCTCAATCAATTGGCAAGCTATTTCGAATTTTGGCAAGGCACTCTTATTACGAGATTGCGATTGGCAATCGGCAATCAGGTGAACGGATAAAGATAGTTAGATTTATAGCGCGCCTCAATATAGGCGGTCCTTCAATCCATGTTCATCTGCTGACTACTGGTTTAGATGATGAAAAGTTCAGTTCGATCCTGGTTACGGGCAAGATTTCTCCCCAGGAAGGTGATATGAGCTATCTTTTTGATGGGTCCAGAAAGTCAAAACCGATCATCATCAGAGAACTCCAAAGAGAAATAAGTCTGGCAATGGATATCGAAGCGTTTTTCCGGATACTAAGAATTCTTCGCCAGGAAGATCCCGACATTGTACATACGCACACGGCTAAGGCAGGGACAAGCGCCAGGATCGCTGTCAACATGTACAATCTTTTCTGGGGCAAGAACATCAAAATGGTTCATACCTTTCACGGGCATGTTTTTGAAGGATATTTCAGTGTGGTGAAATCGCTCATGTTTGTTTGGATTGAGCGGCTTCTGGCTATGTCCACAGATGTGATTGTATCCATCAGCAAGACGCAAAAAGAAGACCTTTCGGAGAAATTTCGTGTTGCTCCGGCTGCCAAAATCAGGACCATTTCACTAGGTTTTGATCTGAAACCCTTTCTGGAAAGTCATGCATTGAAAGGGCAGTTCAGATCATTCATAGGGGTAAATGATGACACACTCCTTATCGGCATTGTTGGCCGGCTGGTGCCTGTAAAACGTCATGTGCTGTTTCTCGATGCAGCAAAAGTCCTCCTGGAACACCATCCCGGTATCGCCATTCAATTTGTGGTGGTGGGAGACGGTGAACTGAGGGAAGAGCTCGAGAGCTATGCCGAGCAAAAGGGCCTGTCCGAACATGTCCGGTTCTGTGGCTGGAGACGGGATCTTCCAGAGGTCTATGCTGATATAGATGTTCTGGCACTGACCTCCTTAAACGAAGGGACCCCGGTCTCAATTATTGAAGCTATGGCTGCCTCAACTCCAGTGATAGCGACCGACGCAGGTGGCGTGTTTGATCTGTTAGGACCAAAAGACGGGCATCCCACATCCGAGGATTTTGCGGTATGCAGGAGAGGTGTCCTGTGCCGAAAAGAAGATCCCATAGGATTTGCAAAGGGCCTTAAATATCTTATTGAGATAGATGCCTGCATAAGAGAGAAACTGGTCAGGGAAGCAAGGGTTTTTGTGGAACAAGCTTTTTCAGAGAGGCGACTCTTGAGAGATATGGAGCACCTTTATTTGGAATTGATGGAAAAACAGCCCATTATGGCCCCGACTCAAAAGAGCATTTTGGATCGATCGATTGCGATGTAGCCGCCCTCAATCAGCTCCTTCCCAAACCATGAATGCAAACCCTGGAAACAGATCATACTGGCATAGAATATTCAGATTGCGGTCCGAGGCCCTGTGGGTATTTGCAGGGCAATTGGGCCTGACCCTGGGGGTTGTTCTCGGCGTAAAGATTCTGACGCAGGTCCTCGATCCGGTTGAATTCGGAAGACTGTCCATTGCA
>SDBT01013110.1_pt1 | contig 13301 bp, 13 predicted proteins | sample 2277101 | NCBI WGS metagenome assembly SDBT01 (sample SAMN10404973, study PRJNA504765) | marine sediment metagenome | isolation source: marine sediment core GS10_PC15, 103 cmbsf | place: Arctic Ocean: Southern Knipovich Ridge | collected 2010 | reverse complement strand
TTATATGGGTAATCGAATGGTCGAAGAAGCGGTGGGGACATTTAAAAAAGTGTTGAAACTCGACCCTGAACGAGCCGGTGCTCACTATCGGTTAGGAGTTTTGTATGACAAGACCGGTGCACTTGACAGCGCAATAGCATCATTTAAGAAAGCTATTAAGCTCGAACCCAAACGGGCTGATTTTTGTTACACACTTGGTATAGCTCAGGACAAAAACGGCGAACATAAAAAAGCTATTGAGTCACTCAACAAAGCAATTGAGCTGGCCCCTGACGTGGATAAGTATCACTACCGTCTTGGCTTGATTTACGATGGGCAGGGTGAACATGAGAAAGCCGTAGAGGCATTCAAGAAAGCGTCCGAAGCCGAAGAGGCAGAATTATAACATTGGGATGTATCGATAAGTTTGAAAAGCTGATTTTGAAATTAGAATGAAAAAGGAAGTTCAATAAATGTCTCGTTTAGGTGCGATAGTAAGGAGGCTGTACGGTGATGAAGTAAAACCTGCCGCCGGGAAGGTAGTTAAGCAGGGAGGCAGGTTGCGAAGAAAACTCGAAGATTTGAGCGATGCTCTCAGCAGACGGCCAACACTGCTCTGGATAGTAAGAATCGTTGCGATATTGCTTGCGTTGTTCGTTGTTATTGAGGGCATTTTTCAATATAACCGGCTTCAGACTTGGCACACCACGGTACAGGCTCGCAGGGCAGATGTTGATCGTGAACTAAAGAGGCGACAGAATCTGATACCCGGCGTGGTTACTTTGGCAGGCAGGTATGCCGACTACGAGAGGGGGATGTTCAAATATGTTTCTGACGCAAGGGGCGTGCTGCAAACAATAAAAGACTCTCAAGCATCGGAAACCGCAGTGAGCGGCTTGTTGGAAAAAGCATTGTCCAAATTGGTTGCTTTAGCCGAAGCGTATCCGGACCTCAAGGCTACACAGCCGGTTCAGGATTTGATAGAGAAATTAGCTGAGACTGAAAACAGAATTGCCGAAGTCAAAAAAGAATACAACGCTGCTTGCGAGCAGTATAACCAATACAGGACAACATTTCCCGGAAACGTGTTCGCATTTATTTACCGGTATGAGTCTATGGAATACATAGGTCTGGACGAAGAAATTGAGCTTCCGGACATCAAGCTGGACATTTCAGAACAAAGACCAGCAGAGATAAAGAATGATATCGGCCTTGGTACAGAGGTTACAAATAAAATAGAACAAACTGAAGGCAAAAAAGATGTCGAAGTTGGCACAAATAATCTGAATAAATCAGAAGGAGTTGAATAATGAGGTTAGGGATTTTTGGTGCAATTGCTTTGGGGCTTGGAATCTGGGCTCTTGTTTATTGGCGATGGATAGTTGTAGAAGTTATTCAGGGACTGGTTGCTCTCGGGCTGGTTATAGGTGGAGTACTGGTGATAGCCATCGCAATAAGAAAAATGTATAGAGCAAAAGAATAGATGAATGAATAGGAATTAAGGGAGAAAATGAAACTATTAATTGGTGGTGTAATTGTCTTGGCGCTTGGTGTTTGGGTCAGTGTTTGTTGGTGGTGGATCATTGAAGAAATTATTGAGGGTCTGGTTGCTCTTGGATTAGTGGTAACAGGAATACTGACAATAGCCATCGCGATAAGAAGAAGCTACAAGACAAAACAAGCGGGTCAGCAAGAAGCGTAATCACTCTATGAAAGAGGTGCAAAAATGCAAGGAGAGAAAAAAGGTAGCGGTAATAACAATTTAATCGCCGTCCTTATAGCATTGCTTGCTTTGATTGTTGCCGCGGTTTTCTACTGGGACCGTCAGCAGCATCGCAGGGTTGATCTGTCTCAGGCCCGGATGCGGGCGAACCTTCTTGAGGACTGGATGCCGGTGGCACAGCAGCAAATCCGGTCGGCTCTTCAGGGCCAAACGGTAGCGATTCGGCCACAAACTGTTGGGTTTGGCAAACAGATATCGTACAAAAACATTATCGCTCTTGTCGCACCTTCTGTGGTAAGTGTTAATGTAGAGACCGGCTTTTTAAATCAAGCGACTCAGCCGGGATCGTCGCAAGCCCGGAATGTTTGGGGCGGTAGAATGGGCTGTTTCGCCCATGGGGCCGGAGGTAATGCGGTCTGCCCAAATTGCAACATGAAAGTTCGGTGCCAAAGAGGTATGCCTGCCTGTTTTGCTAATTGCCCGAAATGTGGGACACATATGAGGCCCGAAGGCGCATCTGCCGGAAGGCATGCTGCGCAGTGGCTTTGTCCTTTCCAGACCCAGGGGCAACTACCACCGGTTCAGAATCAGCCGGTAGATCAATCACCGGGTTCAGGAGGAGCAGCCCGATATGTCTGGGGCGGGGCAATGGGCGGCTATGGAATGGGTCCCGGAGGAAATCTGGTTTGTCCAAATTGCGGAATAACACAACCTCATCAAAGAGGTGTGCCGGCATATACTGTTAATTGTCCGTACTGTCAGAGGCCAATGATGCGAGAAGGTGCACCTGGTGCTGGTCGTATTCCTGCTCAAACACAACAAATTGCAGTCCAGAACACCCCGCCGCAGTTTCGGGCAGCGGGCAGAGGCGGCAGTGGTGTGATTGTCAATCGCCTGGGGTATGTTTTAACTAATCACCACGTAATTCACGGCGCCAGGAAAATTACCGTTACAGTTTGTTTCGGCCTTGCTACGAAAACTTATCCGGCGGAGGTGATTGATGAGGCACCGGAGCTCGACTTTGCCATATTGAAAATGGCCGGCAACGGCGACACCTTTGTTCCCGCACCGATAGGCAACTCCAGCCAGGTATCTGTTGGTGACGAGGTATTGGCTATAGGCAGCCCCTTCGGACTGCAGCAGACCACAACGTTTGGCATTGTGAGCAATACCAGACGCACGATGTCCGTTGGTAATCAGACCTACTCAGATTTTATCCAGACCGACGCATCGCTCAATCCAGGTTCCAGCGGCGGTGCCTTAGTTAATATAAAAGGTGAGGTGATTGGTATCAATTCCGCTATCTATTCTCCTACCCAGGCATTCAGCGGTATTGGTTTTGCAAGACCTATTGATTCAGCCAAGGCTGCATTTCCTGACTTCATAGATACTTCGTCCAGTGTGGCCCGGGTGTTGATGAAAAACGCACCGCCCTGGGGCCGGGGTCGATTCGGACAGGCAGCAGCAATTCAACAGGGCCAGGGAATCTATCCCTGGTGTCCGCCGGGTGGGCGAATGCGACAGGCAGCGCCTGTAGCATTTCAGCGAGGTACTGGTCTTAATCCCTGGTGTCCACCGGGTGGGCCGATGCGACAGGCAGCAAATACTATTAATCAACCTATCCAACGAGGGCAGGGACTCTATCCGTGGTGTCCGCCTGGTGGGCAAATACAGCAGATAGCAAACAATGAGCAAGGCTGGAATACACAAACACAAAACAGCCCGCGCCGACCCTGGTTAGGGATACGTACACGCACGGTTGATCAGGACGTCAGTGATTTTCTTGGTTTGCCTATGAAATTTGGTGTTCTGGTTATGGAAGTATTTGACATGTCTCCGTGCCAGTCAGCAGGTATACAGGCAGGTGATGTCATTATGCGAGTTAACAATCGAAGTGTTAAGGATGAGAAGATGCTTTGGAAAATACTGGGCAAAAAGACAATCGACGACAGGATAAAACTGACTGTGTACCGTGACGGGACAAAGATGGCTCTTGCCTGTGAGTTAGGCGTAAGGCCGACAGGGATTGGAATACCGACCTTTTTCGAGCCGCCCGAACGTGAATGGCAGGAGGCCCCTGCTATGATTTTGCAGGCACAGGCTGTTGCAAGGACGATCCCGCCTATGACCGGTGTGCCGGTAATGACTGGCACATTGCCCTCACCCCGCCAGCAGAACGCCGCGGGAAAGAAGTTTATCGAAGGGCATTGGCTTGGGCTGGAGGTAATCCCGCTGACTAAAGAACTGGCCACCGAATATCAGATCCCGCAAGGTCAAACCGGCGTGCTGGTTGACGAGGTTACGCTCGAAGCTGCCGAGTCCGGCATCCTGGCAGGGGACATAGTGCAATCCGTCGGTGGTTTTCTTACACCTGACCTGAAGGCATTTTTTGAGGCTACGCAGCGTGAGCGAGTGCAGGAAGCAAAGCGGACTGACGTGGGAATCAGCCGTCGGGGCAAGAATATGACATTTATTATGACGGCACGGAACGCGAACATGCTGGGCTTCGCTCAAATGGAGGCTGCCCAGCCGATCCAGCCGAGAGCCTTGCGCCCGCATCGCTACATGGGCACGTGCACCAAATGCCACATTTTCATGAAAAGCGGAGGCCAACTGGCTACAGACGCCGGCGACATACTTTCCAGCCCGCCGCTCATAACAAAAAATGCAAAGGCCCCTCATCGTTATCGTGGCACGTGTGCTACCTGTCATACTATCCGGTAATGAACAAAGCAGACTTCAAAAAAGGAATATTTCTGGAAATTAATCGCCGAGAACAACCGTTTAGCTTGATAATGAAAGGTTAAGACAATTGGCTAAGAAAGTGATAGATAATAAGAACGACAGATGTGCCCGGGAGATGCTTCGGCCCTGGCTAATCGGGATAGGTATCCTGATTTGTGCCACTATTGTCCTGGCATTTTGTTATGCCGATGATATACGCCAGGCACAAAAGAACAGGCGGGCATTACAGCAGAAAGGCCATCGCGGTCGAAAAACAGGAGGGCTGAGATCGGCAGCAAGCCTGCAGGGACAGTTAGCCGCTTTTGTTCCGCCCTGGCGCAACCCTCAAAAACCAGACGCCATAGCCGGCGCCACCCCGATGGCAATGTCCTTCAACAAAGCTATCAACATTGTTTCTCCATCAGTGGTAGGCATTAACACTACCGGAGCACAGGAGCAGAGTGCATCAGGCATCATTGTTCATAGTATGGGATATGTCCTCACTAACCATCATGTTGTCAAGGGGGCGAAGAATATTGATGTTACTCTTACCTACGACCAGATGGTTAAAACATATTCTGCCGAGATAGTTGAAATCAGGCCTGAGATGGATTTGGCGATGATAAGATTACTCAACACTGGTGGAAAGAAGTTTGCGCCGGCACCTCTCGGTGATTCAAACAAGATGCTTATCGGCCAGCAGGTCGTGGCGATAGGCAGTCCGTTTGGTTTATCGCAAAGCGCATCAGCAGGGATAATCAGCAATACCGATCGTACTCTTACCGCGGGCGATAAAGTTTTCAACAACCTTATTCAAACCGATGCCTCAATCAATCCCGGCTCCAGCGGCGGCGCACTGGTTAATACAAACGCTGAGGTAATCGGTATCAATACAGCTATCTACTCTCCTACGATGGGCTTTAGCGGAATAGGATTTGCGGTACCGATTAATCAGGCCAAAAAGGCTTTCGCACCTTGCATACAAATAGTTAAATCACCTTTAACTAATAGAGCAAAGGCAAACAACCCGGGCTTTACCCCTGCCGGGGGGATGAATCTTAAAATGGTAGCAAGGGCGAAATCAGGGTACCCCATGGGGACCCCTCAACAAGCTATGAACAAACCATGCTGGCTTGGCGTTGATATTTATCCGATAAACTCTATTGTGGTAAGAGAATTTAATGTGCCTTTCCACGGCGGCGTACTGGTGAATCGTGTTTTCTCACATTCACCCGCAGGGTTAGCAGAACTTCAAAGAGGTGACGTTCTTTTCCGGATAGATGGCAGAAGGATCAAAAACCAGGATATGCTCTGGTCGTACCTTGCGGCCAAAAAAACAGGCGAGCGAATAGAGCTTACTTTATTCAGAAATGGCCGGAAGGAAACAGCTATTGTTGTCCTTGAGCCGGAACCTGCTAATATTCACACACTTCTATCGAAAGCGCCGTCAGGTCAGGCTGCTGAACTTGCGAAAATCGAGGAGATTTCGTGGATAGGGGTTGACATTTGGCCAATCGATCCAGAGAAAGCGGCACAGGAATTCGGGCTTGATCCGACGATTGCCGGCGTTTTCGTTGGAGAGGTTGAAGGTATAGCGGCTATTGAGGCAGGCTTGCAGCCGGGCGATGTAATCACACGTGTCAATAACGGGCAAATCAAAGATATCGAATCGTTCAAAGATATTATCAAGACAGTTGATCCGTCCAAAGGAGTAGTGTTGGATATAATGCGACAGGATCGTCCATTTTATATCACGATACACGCGGCTAAGAGGGACCTTGGTGCATGGCAGTAAAAACCAAAATTGACGAGAAGTGTAAAAGATGTGCCAGCCAGGCAATATTGATGTGTATGTTGGCCAATATTTTCCTGGTTGCCTTCAAGGGAATCATAGGTTATTTCACCGGCTCATTGGCTGTGATGGCAGACGCTGTTCATTCCGGCGCCGATGTGATGGATGCAATAGTGGCGATGATTGCCACGCGGATTGGCGACAAACCGCCCGACGAAAACCATCCCTATGGATACGGCAAGACCGAATTTATAGGCGGGGTATTTATTGGAATAGTATTGTTTACCGGTGCCTCGATCATAGTTGTTAACGCGATTTTCCATTTGCTCAAACATACTCCGCAGCCTCCGCCGCACTTTATTGCGGTATTTGCGGCAATCGTATCTATCGCGGTCAATGAAATGCTGTACCGTAACGCCAGTTGTGCTGCCAAAAAGGTAAATAGTGCCGCGATAGAAGCCGAGGCGATGGATAATCGTGGTGATTGCTATTCTTCGATGCCTGTGCTTTTCGGTGTATTAGGGGCGCAATTTGGTTTTACCGCACTGGATCCGCTGGCAGCTCTCGTAGTCGGAATTCTTGTCGGCAGGATAGGATTTAAATTGCTGAGCAAGAATATCCACGGTTTGATGGACGCACCGTTACATTCCGAAGAAGTTGGCAGGATAAAAGAACTTGTGGTTGCGATTCCAGGTGTTAAGGATATCGGATATGTGAGAACTCGCGGAATGGGTCGGCATTACTCAGCGGATATGCAAATCATGTTAAATTCAGAAACAACCGTTGGGAAAAGTAATGCAATCGCTTCTGAAGTTAAAAGTGTGTTGCGAGAAGAGATAAAACATTTAGAAGACATAACGATTGCTTGTAAGCCATATGTTGATGAAGAAGTAACAGTGTGATTAAACGGAATAAATATATTAAATGGGCGACAGTTATAGCACTGTTTGGCCTTGTGATTTTCCTTTGCGTTGTGTGGCAGCGTTTTACCGCTTTGCCGCTGGCCCCTGCCCAGATACAGCTTGTGGACAATACAGACCCGGCCATTGCCCATGCCGGGGCCAGTGTTGTCAGCCTGCTGGCAATCAAGAAAAAAGGCTTCGATACGCAAATGGGCTTGATAGGTTGCGGCCTGATTGTTGATTCCAGAGGTTACGTTCTTACCACGGCAACTTTGACAGATGATATCGAATCTCTCTATGTAATAGACGCTGAAAATACCAGGCACGAAGTGGAGATAATCACAAGTGACAAGCCAAAGCGGCTGACACTGCTCAAAATTAATTCGGCAAATACAACAGAAAGCCCTATATTTGAAGCGGCTCAATTGGCTGATTTGAAGCAGGTAAAAAGAGGTGATACAATTATCGCTTTAGGCGGCCGGATGACCCCGACAGGCTGGGAACTTACAACAAAGACCGGCAGGATTACCAAACGGCGTCAAACCTTGATAGTTGAAAAATCCAAGTATCGAGACCTGGTTCAAACCGATATAGAGATGACTTCGGAAAACGCCGGCGGGGCATTAGTCAATATCGATGGACAAGTCATCGGATTGGCACTGCCATCTGTTAAGCTATCCAATTGTCCAACTTTTAGCTACGCTATCCGAGCCGACCATATCAGCAATTTCCTTGCGAGACTGCCAATACCGCAGTGGAGTGATGGGCCGTCAGATCAGGTGTGCAGTTGGCTGGGCGTCGAGACCCTGCCGCTTAATCCTGTAATGGCTACTCATCTATCAGTACCGAGCAGACACGGTGAAATAGTCAATTCCCTGCGAAATAATTCTCCGGCAGAACACGCTGGTTTGCGACGCGGAGATGTCATAACAAGCATCAACAGCAACAAGATAACAGACCGAACCGTTTTTGACCAAATGGCACCGGAGTTGTGCCGGACGGATAAAATCAAGTTGAATGTTCTGCGAGACGGCCGGCAAAAGAATATAACAGTCCACTGGACTAAACCTGTCTATACCCTGACTGGCAGCGGCGGTTTTCCGGAAGTTATACTGGTCGTACTGATTTTTACACTGATGTATTATTTTGTTTACAAGAATATCTTTGACCGCGTTGTTTTGTTTGTCTTAGGCGCGATAGTAGTTGCGATAACCGGCCAGCACCTTGGCTTTTATGATTATGACCGAATGGCCGCTGCGCTTTTAGGCAAGATTGACGTCCTTTGTTTCATAGTGGGGATGCAGCTTATTACCGCCGTCTTAGACGAAGCCGGCGCCCTGCAGTATATGGCTAAAAAGATAACGCTTGTCACAGCCGGTAATACCTGGCGGATAATGTGGATTTTCTGCATAGTGACATATGCTTTCTCGCTGTTTGTGAACAACCTTACCACCATTATGCTTATGGCACCGATGGTGTTGAAGTTGTCCAAATACCTGGATTGCGACCCCAAGCCTTTTCTGACCAGCATGATTATCGCTTCTAATCTTGGCGGGGCGTCCACTATGGTCGGCGATTTCCCAAACATGATTATTGGCACTGAAGCCAGCGTGCCGTTTTTTCAGTTTATCACTTATATGTTCCCGATTTGTCTGCTTGAGTTGTTTGTTATGCTGCTTTATCTGAAATTTGCCCGCCCTGGGTTGTTTACTCAGGCGTCTCTTTTGCGGCCTTCGGAGCCAAACGAGTATGAGGATTGCGAGCAATTCGACACTGACGTTCCGGAACTGGTTGACGAGAAGCGTAAGTTTTTTGATGATATAAAGCACAGCATTCCCAAAACAATTACAAACAAGAACGCTTTGCAGAGGGGACTGATTATCTTAGGCGTGGTTATTGTTGGTTTTCTCGGCTCTGATTACCTGCACTGCTCACCGGCGATTATCGCCCTGGTTGGCGGAGCTATTGCCCTGGTATTCGGAGGGTGCAGTCCGCTTAGGCTTTTGCAGAAGGTAAGCATCAGGGATATTCTGTTTTTTTCCGGCCTATTCGTTCTTGTCGGGGCCGCCCAAGCCTCTGGGGGACTGAATTATATATCCGGAGCTATTACACATCTTTCTTTCGGAAATCTGCTGATTCTGTGTTTACTCTTAATGTGGTCAGGGGCGTTTGTCACCTGTTTTATGAATGCAGGCCCCGCCGCCGCGATGTTTTTGCCGATAGTGCTTTCACTTAAGAGTGCAGCGCCGCATAATCTTTATTGGTGGTCACTTTCACTGGGAGTTTGTGCCGGCTCAAGCGGTACTCTCGTCGGCGCAACCGCAGGCAGCATCACGGCAACTATGGTTGATAAATTCATTAAAAAAGAATCGGTTGATCAGTCGCTTTTGTCAAGGTCGAGTGATAAAAACAGCGGCAAGTTGACAAAGATGACTTTTAAGGAATACGCCTCGTTTGGCTTTCCGATGATGCTTATTTTTCTGCTCATATCGAGTATATACATAACCTTAATTTATCACTGGTAAGAAGGAGGCTAACTATGCAGTTTCAACTGATTGTAATACTCTTGGTAGCATTGGTATTGATCCTTGTAACAGTTCAGAATCCCAACCCTGTGACGTTGCAGTTCCTCAGTTGGGACGCCGAAGGTATTCCACTGATCATCGTCATACTAATCTCACTGATGGCAGGGGTAATTATATCTTCGATTTTAAGTCTGGTCAAGCAGTCGAAGCTGAAGGATAAAATTCGCAGCTTACAAAGGGAAATGGAAGATTTGAAATATCCGTCACTGGGTGAGGAGCAGAGCGAAAAAATTAGCGAAAAGACCGAAGAATGAAAGGGGCTGATATGCGAAAGGACCCGATACTGGCAAGTTTGTTGAGTTTGCTGCTCGTTGGCACAGGTCACATGTACATTGGCCAATTAGGCAAGGGAATACTGATACTGGCGATGGGAATTTTGTTCTGGGTGGTTAGCTTGGGAATTTTGAATATTCCCATGGTTCTCTGGGCAATGTATGACGTGTATGGTACCGCGAGAAAATTAAACCAATCGGCCGGGCAAGCAAGGTAAATTCTGATAGAGAAAAACAGAAAAAGCTGAAAGAAAGGGTAATCATGGCTAAGGCAGACAGTAAGGCAAATGTATTAAATTTGGACAATAATAACGTGCTGGCTATTGCTATTGCAGTTGTTGTCGTTGTTATTATTTTACTGTTTTTCTGGGACAGGCAGCAGCAGCGGGCAGTTGAGTTGCGTCGCATTGAAACCAAAGTAGACATTCTGGAGGAATGGGGAATACCGGTTCAACAGCTACAACAGCGCAATGCCCAGCGCAATAACACCAATGCTCATGACACTGACGGCAGAATTTTCTAAGAGTATTTGCGGCCCTGTAAACTATCATTGATAAAACGTCTTGAGTAACTGTTTTGATTTTTAGTCATTCTTTAGGACCAGGCAATGGATACGGAAAGTGTAGTTGAAAATGATGTCCTTGAAGCAACCGGTAAGGCAAAAAATGCCAAGGCTGGGCTTGCGAACGTTTCTTATGGCTTAGCCAAGGGTTCTGGAAAACTTATGGGTGGTAGTTATAGAGCGGCCAGATACTTTTCAAAAATGGTGAAACAATGTGGCGAGAAAATCACAGGGGTTAGGCACAGGGCGGTCGCAGAAGATGATTTATATGCTCAGCTTGCAGAACCGACCGGCGAGGTTGCAGATGACAGGGATGTTGTTGAGTTTAAGCCATCTACCGTCCTTGATCCAGGCGCCGAAGAGGCCACATCGGGCAAGCGTGCTACAAGAGCATTGGTTGCTGCGTTGGAATCTAACCTCCAAGCCGCCAGGGGCGAACTTGAAGAAATGCGGAGTCAGGCCGGAGGGACAAATGCTCCACTTACTTCGCAACTGACGGCTTTACAGGAGGAAAAGGAATCTCTGCTTGCTGATCTGGAGCAGGCAAGGTCACAGGCCGATGAAATGACTGTTCACAAAGATGCGTTAAGTGAGCGGGTAACCGTACTGGAATCAGAACTTGCCGCGGCCAAAGACCAACTGAACCAGGCACACAGCCAGACCCGTCAAGGGCAGACTGAACTTAAATCACAACTCAACGCTCTCCAGAAAAAAAACGAATTTCTGATTGCTGATTTGGAGAAAACACGAAGCAAGGTTGATGAAACCAAATCGCGCCAAGAAGAGGCCGCCGAGGCTGTTCAAGCAGAGCCAGACAGTATCATGCCAGAGACCGAACAAGCCGAGACTGCGACTGAACCGGCTGAGGAGGGAATTGTCCCTTTGATTACAGGGACTATTGACCAACCGACCGAAAAACAGTTAGTAGAAACTAAAGAACAGCAAGAGCAAGTTACTGAAACCGAGGGCCCAACTTTTGCTGATGCGGTCGTTGAAAACGAGCCTGTGGAAACAGAGCAGCAGGGGTCTTTGGCTGCTGAGGAAGTTGTCGAAATAGAAACAGCCCCTGCTGGAGTGACGGTTGAAGAAATAAATGCTGCTGTTTTCGATAGTGCAACCGAAAAGATAATCTTCATAAAAGTTTTATCTGAATTGGCCAGCAAGGATGAAATGACACGTATTGACGTAGCCAAAGCAATTAGCAACATCCGTCACGAATTATCTGTCAGGGCTCTTTCCGCCCAGATGGCGACCGAACCGAGCCCTCATGTACGGGCCGAATGTATTAAGGCCTTGGCGGCACTGAATATGACCGAAGGACTGCCTGCGGTCGAACATGCTTTAACAGACAAGACCGGTTTGGTTCGGTTAGCTGCCGTATGGGGCTTATACCATTTGGCTGGCGTAGAAAGCGGGCCCGCATTGACAGGTATGCTTGCCGATGAAGACGAAGGAGTCCGACGTAGAGCTGCCACTTGTATTGGTTGGCTTGGCAAAGAAGAACTTGCCATCTCACTGGTTGCGCTGTTGAAAGATAATAGTGTTTCGGTTCGACAGGCGGCCATCGAGGCAATGGGTAATCTGCGCAGCCGAGCGGCGGTTTCGGCACTTATCGAACACTTAAGTGAACCTGAAAAAATAATCCGCAAAGCTATTGTTGCTGCATTAAAGACAATTACCGGCAAGAAAATGAGCGGCCAGTTTCCAAAAGATGAAAAAGCTCTTCAGCAACTGATCGCCCGTTGGCGGCAGTGGTGGCAAGGGCAATATCCGGGATAAAACTTTTGTTGTTTTAAATCATAACCAGAAAAAAGGTAAAGGAGTTGACCATGTTAAAAGACTTTGGAATCTTGTTAGGCGGGGTATTTGTCGGCGCGGTGACAGTGGAAATCATCCGTAAGAAGTGCCCTGATGTTGGCAATAAGTTGTACACAAAAATTTGTAATGCCACCGCCGACATAAAAGAAGCCTTCAAGACCGGCTATGAAAATGCTACACAGCCCCATCAGACCGAAGAAGCTGTAGTAGAGCCGGCGTAACTTTGAAACAATCCGAATTGGTGTAGACGATAGTTATCATAAGTTGTTCTCGTTGTATTTTGCTTTTGTAAGGGTAAAAACAAGAGAAAAGCAGCGACACAAATAGATTTTAAACAAAAAGGGGATTTTATTATGTCTGCACGAAAGAACGACAAGCAGAAATCTTTGGGAATTATTGGTGCAATACCGGAATTTATTGGTGTTCTGGTTGGCATCTCAATGATTGCCGGTAAGTGGATTAAGCGTCACGTTAGAAACTTGCTGTCAGAAAAGCCGAGACAGCCGAAACAGGCAGCTAAGACGCCGGTTCAGATTGATGCTGAAAAGAGAATTGCCGCTATAGAGGAGAAAATGACGGGTCACAAGCGGGTAAAAACGAAGAAAAAAAGTGCAAAAAAGAAAAAAACAGTCAAAAAAGCAAAGAAAAAGAAGAAAAAAATCAGCAAAAAAAACAGCAGGTAAAGGAGTAAATAACAGATGAAAGAAAAATTCGGATTGCATATTTTGGGCCTGTACGCAAATAAGTTCATGGACAAGTTGGAAAGAGCCTTTCGGCTTGATTCAGCGGATTTAGTTAAGCTCTATCACGAAAGGGCAGCAACGGCCATTAAACGCGGTGCATATGATTCGGCGATACCTCTATGCCAAAAGGCACTTGAAGTTGATGCCGATGATGTTGAAGCTCATTACCAGTTAGGCGTTGCTTATATGGGTAATCGAATG
>SDBT01013109.1_pt1 | contig 13301 bp, 12 predicted proteins | sample 2277101 | NCBI WGS metagenome assembly SDBT01 (sample SAMN10404973, study PRJNA504765) | marine sediment metagenome | isolation source: marine sediment core GS10_PC15, 103 cmbsf | place: Arctic Ocean: Southern Knipovich Ridge | collected 2010 | reverse complement strand
AGCAGGAACCCGCCTGGCCGGATGTTGATGGGCAGAAATGAGCCCCTCCCTGCAACGATACCCCGATATCCAGGATCACAAGTCTCCATTAGGCCCCTAGCCCTCCCCACGTGTGCGTGAGGGTGCGTTGATTTTATGCGGTTACGACGCGGGCTATTCTTGTGACCAGAGATATGACAGCTCCGCCGCAATGCCCAGGAGGATACCCTCACGCACCATGTATTGGGTTCATCACCGCTTAAAGGTTACGGGAGGGGGGGACATCCCGTTTAAAACCTATGCGCGCGCGCATCCAATAGAGAACTATGTCATTTTTGGCTATCATATGAGGATACGCATTAAATCTAGTCTGAGAAAAATAAAAAAATAAGGATAGAACGATCCTTGAACTAAACGGGTAGTGTATAAGGTTGCAATCCCAGAAAGTTCCAGAAAATCCAACGTAGTACGTCCATCAAGTGGGTGATCCTGAATTGTACCGTGCTAGCAAAGTTCGCTCCAACATAAAACATCAAAGAGATTCGGCCCAATCTCATCAAGCCATTAACCCATCGATTTTCTCTTTTGACGTTTACGCTGTATATGAAGACGAACATACTTGTTAAAGCACAGGCTACAAAGACGATGTTATCAAAAGACACTAGAGGTTTTTCTATTATGCCTCTAATTTGTCCATAGAAGTCTGCGACGAGAGCCCCACGAAGAGCAAGACCTGAACCAGTACCGATGAGGAACATTAGTGGATATCGTATCAACCATCTATATGGTCTATACAAGGTTGCCAGTACAAGAGCGCCTACAGGAAATGCTAATAATAAGAGTGGAGTTTTGACACCACCAATTATCTGGTTATAATAGTTTACTAGCACTCCATAGCACAATATCGCAGTATATCCGCCGAATAAGGCGACGCCGGAGACCTCAGTTATTCTGAAAAGTGGATTATCTTTCCAGAAGACAAAAAGTAACGTTCCAATGGTCCACACCGTCATTATTACTCCAGCTACCAATACTTCAATTTCCATTTCAGGATTCCTCCTTTTTGAAATAGGTCGTGTATACGAAGCTGATATTTCCGAGGATCAGTAGTGCGACTGCCAGCAAGTGTGTCGAACTGTAAGGTCCGATATTAATAGAAGCATATTGAACTCCGGCTATTCCTTGTGCAGCTACAAGTGCTTCGTATTCTGCTCCGCCTCGAAGTCCGTTCGTCAGGCCTCTTATTGTACCGGCAGAATAGTAAGGCTGGAAAATGGAATAGTACATCGGCATTGAGATTATTAAGACGTTAGTCTTGCCGCCTTCGAAGTAAGGAGCCCATTGACCTAGCATGGTCATCACAGTATAGCCAACGCCTGGAATAAGATACACCAGTTTGAAATCAGAAATATCGAAGTCCTTTGTTTCTTGAGATATCGGAATATCATCGAGCGGAGTCCCGTATCTATCAACTACTTTTCCCGCCCATCCGGCATCCGCTGCTATCGCAGCGAATCCGCTTGCATCATAGGATAAGCATGTGCCAAGATTTACCCAGTCAACGCCGTATATGTATTCAGTTCCCAATTTGTCACCCATGGCATATTTGAGGATAAGCTCAAATTTTTCATCAAGCCCTCCATAGCTCATGAATGTGATTTTAACATGCTCGCCATTTGGTCCTTCTTTAGCCCATAAATGTCTCACCATTGATACCCAAGTCCAACCTGTATCCAGCATTTGTTGTGGATTGACTCCAGTAGCGGTTATCAGCAATACATGATCTCCTGGTTGGATATCATCAGTCTGTTGGAATGCAACTCTTGTCGCAGGATTTATGCTGATGGGAAATGATATTGGAACAATAGTCGGAATAAGAACACTAATGAAAATAATGGCATACATGGGTTTACGGGGGATTGTCCCCAATTTTTCCATGAATCCACGATTTTCTTTGGTCATTCTTGTTCCTCCATTGTGGCTCCTTGCCATCCTTTTTCAATTCCACCCAGAATGCGAAGAGAGAGAGATACTGATCCAGCGGCCATAGCTATGATCACACCTACGCCTCCTCCTGCCGCAGGTACGCTCATTATCCAGTTGGCTAATGTGCTACTTACAGGAAATAGATAACTTCCAGCTGGAGCGTTGCTTAACATTGTGATACCTCCAACTAGGAGGAGTACCGTTGTCTCTATTGATTTGAGTCTGAAGCTTCTGTAGCATGCATAGATGATATAGAACAGTAAGAGGAAGGACACGGCTCGATATGATTGGAACCGAAGTTGAGTGGTGAAGAAAATCGTTAACGCGCCAGTTTTTCCGAAGAAAACGCCAGATAAAAAGTAGGTCCAAAGTATGGCTAAGAGCAATATGCTGCCCCACCATCTACCTCTCTCTTTTCTGGCGATTCTCTTGCTGTGGAATATTGTGATCTGCACTAGCATAGCGATAGGGACTACGTTTTTTACTATGATTGCAAAGTCCAAGAGAAATGCTTCCGCAGCTTTGAATGCTGGGATAGGAATATAGTAAGATATTGAAAGAAAAGCCCCGATGAGCATTACCCCATATAGAGGTAGTCTATTTTTTACTAACATTGACATTTTTTTTCATCTCTCTACGGTAGAAGGTTTAGGATTATCGAACTTCCTACAGTGTATGCAAGACATCCAATAAGTCCAAGTCCAAAGGCAGCCAGTTTAAGCCAGTCCTGTGTTGCGATAGTTCCTATTTGAAACGGGTCGTTAGATAGATATGCGGCGCCAGCAATGAATTCATCAGCAATCATGCAATAGTCATAGGATAATACTTGGTACGGAATTTGTAGGATTTCCGCGCCCCCTGATAGAGAAAAGATTCCACGGCTTGTGCATGCTTCTCCTATCATGAGGCAATCAGCAGCCAGCCATCCTATTGCTGCGACAAAACCAGGGTCTTCACGGTCAAAAGCTTCATAGGCCTGAGCAACATTGCCCATCTGCGAGCTAACAGAATAAACTATGTGATCGGAGTTGAATGCTTCCGGTTTGCCAGCTGATATGTATTTTTCCCTTATTTGCTCTCTCAACAGTACAAGCATATCCGCCTGATCTGTATTAGCAAAGATAGGGACATTCTTTTTTATGCAAAGTTCCGTGATGTAGCCAGCGGTTAGGATAGCGCTAAGGGCATATATTCCACTGGCAGCGTCGGATAGTCCCCTTGATCCTGCTACAACGTATAGAAGAGCCGGTTTACCCATTTCTGCACATCTGTCAACACCTTCCTCAATAGCTTCGATTCCTGGTAATTTTCTCATAGGGAATATCTTCCCTGCCTTTGTGAGCCGATGTATATAGTAGAACGCAGCGATCATGGATAGAACACCAAGAAGAGTTTGAATATGTGTTAAAACACCTAAAGTCCAGTCAGCCATTTGTTACACCTTTTTTTCGTAGTTGGGTATTGTTGGAATACATATAAAAGATTTTTGAGAAAACAATAAAAGTAAAAAAAAACTTGGACTAAATTATTTAAAAACAGCTAATTCCCTATAATTTCAACATTCGCTCTTGGAATAGTTATCTGGCGTCCATCATCTAGTGTCACTTCTAGGACCCTGAGTTTTGATCCACTTTCCATTGTTTTCAAATCGCTTGGAAGACTTTTAACATAGCCAAGTCGTCCAAAATGTGGGTTATTAATTATTCTTACTCTCATTCCGGGTACTAATCCGATACTCAGTGCAGCTGTATCTTCTATCTTTGAGATCTGATCTAAATTCAAGTCCTCATGAGGTATGATGATTTCAGGTCTTATTACCCCGGCTCTAATCTGGGTGGCCCCGTTCAACGACGCCTGTTTTCCCTCATATTTTTTCAATAATTCAAATGTCTTATCCGCGATCATTAGTTCATTGCCAAATCCTTCCGTGACTATAAGGGTGAAACCTATTTTTTCTTGTCCGGTTATTATCACGCCTATCTCATATCCAAGGAAATTTACTAATTCTCTTTCATCGATTCCCCCGCAAATTATACCTTTTATACCCGCTTCTACAGCGTTATGCAAGATATTTGTTCCTAAAAACCCTCTGTAAACAAGGATTTTTCCAATATTTTCATGTTTATTAATTTCATCTTCCATCAAATCTCCTTTTTCAACGATTTTAATTTCACCATTGTTTTCTCCCCCTACTCCAAAGATGCCTTGGATGAACACTGCCTGAGTCTCAACTATTGCTCCTTCATTTTGTAATATTTCATGAATTTTTCCAGGTATGAACGCATTAATTTCAATGGGTATGGGCTTCTCTCTTATTATTACCTGCCCGCTTATCTTTGAAACGAGTTCAATTGTTCCTGTGCAGGGAGAAACGACTGTTTTCTTAAACCAACCAAAAAACTCGGAAATTAATGCAATGATTTCATCTTTCTCAATATGATCTCCCTCTTTTTTTATAATGATATCAAAAATATCATCCATTCTAGGATCTAAACCCATCTGGGCAGCTACATTGACAATATAAGGATCACCGAGAGTTTCCGTACTTGCTATAATTGTTTCTGGATTGACTTTATCTCCTTTCTTTACTTTAACATCACCGGGAATAGATAGCCTTCTCGTCTTTCGTATTGAGACAAATTCGTTTCTTTTTAAACCAGGAGTGTATGCCATTTTCATTCCTCTTTCATGCCAGGTATTTTTGGATAGACGTCCAGAGCCTTTAACCATTCAATTTGCATTTTTCTTTGATTGTCTTGATCCGGGGAGTTATAGATCGGTCTTCCGCGTGTATCGATAATTATGCCTACTACCCCCCCTTGAATAACCGATTTAACTGACTTTCCTAAGCCCTTTCCCAAGTCAAAATTGCTTTTAGGGGATAATTCTACGTTTGCTACTTCGCCTTCCTTTAGAGGAATTCTCATTAGAATACCAGAAACTATAGTCTCCTCAATAGTTTCTTCAGGCAATTCAATAGATATTTTCATAGCGTCTTTACCCAAATTGCCTTCTTTTAATTTTCCTTTAGGTGCAATGACTGTTCCAAGTCTAACAAGGCAATCCTTTTCAAAAATTTCCATGGCGGCTTGGGGTTGAACTGTCGATAACACGCCTAAATGAGGCATCATGAAGACGCTATCTTGAGCAAGCTTTGTAATGCCTTCCGGTTGAAAGCCATCTATTAGAAGCATCGCTGACTGTATTCTTCGAGGAGCATGTGATAGCAAACCTCCTGTTCCGCCTATCCAGTCAATATCCATCATCTTGATATAAGATTCATGCATGTCCTTTTGGTCAAAAAACTTGTCTAAGTCTCTTGAAATCTTCTTACCTCTCAAAGGACGGGCTAGAAGCTTATGATGTTCCAATCCCATTCGAAGTGCCTCCCTGGCAACTGCATGCTCGATCAACAAATCTCTCAATGTCTCTGGAAGAATTGTTGGTCGTATCATTTTATTGAATAATAAATTTCGTAGTTCATTATTTTCAATTTTGAAAGGCAACCACCGAATAATATTATTTACTCCGGTCTGTTTCAAAACATTCCCTATGCTATAGCTCATTCCTAAATTTGCACTTACAGTTCTAACAAATTTTTCATCAAAAATTGAATATACATTTGTTGTTGCTCCTCCTAAGCCGACCCCAATCACATTTTCCTCATACATTTTAGCTATTGTTTGAAATCCTATTCCTTCGCCCATAGGAGTGGGCATTATCGGAATAGGAGTCCACTTCATTAGCTTATTATATCCCGGCGCATGTGACATGACATGTTCCATAAATAATACATGAATCGCGTTTCTTGCAGGTGTGGTATTCTCTATGGCGATTGTAGGACGTATGTTTTCACAAATTTTTAATGCAAATTTTTTGTCTAATTTTTCTTTGATCATGTCTTGCACGTCCTTATTCCCGGCCCAGATTAATGGTAACTGATATGAGGTCCCAAGTCTGGCTACTGGATCGGCTGCGCTCATTATCTCAGTCATCTCAGCAACCCGTGTGGTGTCGCCTCCATCGGTTCCTCCCGCAAAAAGAATCATGTCCGGTCTTAATTCCCGTATGAGTTTGATCTTTTGAAGGGGACTCCGATCATCATCATATGAAATAACCTTCATGACAATGGCTCCGGCTCCTAGGGCAGCGCGTTCGGCGCTTTCAGCCGTCATTTGTTTCATGAGACCAGCCACCATCATTTGGAGGCCACCGCCAGCACTGCTTGTGGTCACATAAAGGTCCACGCCTTCGTTGTCCCCTTTCGATGGAGTTATAATACCATCTTCGTCGATAATTTTTCTTCCAGTTCTTTCTTCTATCTCCATTATGGCGTTCCGTACACCAAAGGTAACATCTTCATAAGGAGCCTCTACCGTTGTTGGGGCTTCGCCACTATTTACAAATCTAAATTCACCATTTCTTTTTTTGAATAATCGGGCTTTGCTAGTTGTACTGCCACAATCTGTAGCCAAGATAATGTTAATTTCTTTATATTCTTGAATGCAGGGCGTATTTCGCATGATTATAATTTTGTTATAATCTCATTAATAAAATATCCGATGTTTATTAAAATAAAAAAAAATGGATAGATGATAGTTGGCTGTAACGCTATCCGAGATTAAAGCCTTGTTTTTCGAGTTGGACCTGGAGTTGCTTGACGTTAAGTTCTCTTGGTTGAATCCCTTCTTTGACACAGAGTGATGCGGCGGTTCCGGCTGCTTCACCTAATCCCCAGGCAGTCACAATATCTCTAGGGGTAAAGTAGTAGGCGGCTTTATGTGCAATTGAAATGCACCTTCCTGCTATAAGGAGGCCATCTACTTTCTTAGGAACGATGCACCTATATGGAATGTCGAAAGGTGGGCTTAACTCTGATGAATCTTTCAGTTTTCCATCTTTGTCAATGTCCCATTCTCCAATTCTATCCCTAAGGATTACATCGTCGAACGTTGAGCCGGTCAACATGTCGGATTCTGTGAGGATATAATCACCAGTGATGTGTCTTGACTCACGTAGGCCGAGTTGAGTGGCTGTAGTCGAGATGTAGCATTCCTCATAGCCTGGAACATTTTCTTTGAAGAACTTCAAGAGGGGTAGGATCCTTGCCCGCAATTCAACTTCTGCTGAAGTTATATCCGCCGCATCAGTGATATTGCAACCGTAACTATGAAGGAAAAAGCCTCTTCCCTCGCCAGGCCTCGTCACTGCATAATACTTTGGATCAGACTGGTATGGTTCAGGTAGTTTACCAGGATGATGGGGATATACACGGCTTTTATCTGCATATGGAGGAAAAGTCTCGATTCTTTTTGCTATGAGTTCTGGAGCAATCTTTTTCATTAAATCGAGAACTAGAGTTGGGTTATTTTCCTCGGCGGCTTTGAGTGCTTCTTTATTTATGTTAGTCAGTTTTGTTACAAAGCTTACGGCCATGACTCCAAATTCTGTATTGTCTACGATGTTTGATCCTTTTTCCAATTCAAATTCTGCATTAGCTCTAGCTGCAACGTCGCCATCTCCTGTGCAATCGATTACAATTTTTGCCATTAGCGCCTGCCTTCCAGACTTGTTTTCCACGAGAAGTCCTTTTACCTTGTTATCTTCGACTATCGCATCCGCGATATAGCTATGGAGAAGAAACTTTACACCCGCTTCTTCACACATTTTTTGCTTTACCAGTTTCGTTAGTTCGAAGTCGAGATGGAACCAGATACTAGGAAAGTCCCCGTTCTTCTGGGCTTTGTATGCTTTCTCTGCTTTGACTGAGCCGCCCACGTCATCAAGTCTAGTGCATATTTCTTGCACAAGGCCCCCAATTAAGGGCTTTTTCTCATCAGCCCAAGGGCTTGTATTCCATATCGAGAGTAAAGGCACATATTGTGTAGTTGCGGCTCCCCCTAGGAAACCATATCTTTCAACGAGAAGCGTGTCTAGTCCCGCTCTGGCGCATGCTATTGCGGCCATGGTCCCTGCGCATCCTCCTCCTGCGACGAGTACATCGACATCATGAGCGATTGGTATTTGATTTGACTTTTCGAGATAAGAAGTTATTTTTTTCACCTAGAAAATAACTAAATGGTTGAAATATAAAACGTTTGGTATTAACATAAGATATTCTATAATGGTTTTTTTTATTAAAAAAAAGGGAAAGTTTTAAAGTTTGACTATGCCTGTTTCGTTTTTTATTTCGATTTCAGTGCCGTACTTGGCAGAATTCTCTTTCAGAAGTCCGAGCACTTTACTGGCTATGATTCCTCTTGCACGTACTGGTCTTCCTCGTTGAGCCCTAGGCAAGTCTCCACGAAGATCACATGGGATTAACTTGATTTCTGTGACTTTCCTATCAGGTCCTTGTGCGCCTTCGAACTTCATAGTCGCAAGAAATGCTGACCAATACAAATCTTTGTCTTCTCGGGACCAGTTCAGTTCTAGAGTTTTTTTGTCATATCCCTTTCTGCCGAACATTTGATTCATGCGATCTACGACGGTTGAAACATCCGCATCTAAAGGCAATAGTAGACCATCAAAGACATCCCATGGTTGGAAATACATTCCCTCAACCATCTCGGCCCATACCCCTAAGGTCCAGAATATGGGTTTGTTCTTGTAGATCTCAATTCCTTTGTAAGCTGATTCTCCATTACTCGCAGTTCCAAAGAATACATCTGCACCGGCATCAATTACGGCCTTTGCGATTGTCTTCGTAGAAGATGAGGGATTGCTACGGTCGGCTCCAAGGCCATCAGTTGTATGGTCATGAAGAGCATATATAACCCAATCAGCCATTCCAGCGGCACCCTTTACCGATCTTACATTTCTCTCTAAGTCCGATTTTCTTGGAATAGTGTAGGCATATGATCCAGGCTCTTTGCCTTTGACAATGTATAGGGGGGCTGCTTTAAGCACGTCGTCAGTACCAAAATGCTCCTTCCACCAAGCATCAGCGTCTCTTAATCCCGCTGCGCCTATTTTTTGTACTTCGTTTATCTTTTCCCAGTTGTCAGGATCGACAATCCAATCTGCTCGAATGCCATTGACACCCGGTCTATGGGTGTCTGTTGCCAAAGGAGAGGGATCAGTTGCCATGAGACCCCAAAAGGGTGAAGTGAATGCTGAAATTATAGCGACGGCGCCTTTTTTTGTCTGCATATAACTTGGTAGAGAGGCTTCGGATAAGGTAGCTCCAATGCCCGCATGTGTGAATCCTACTTCGTCCAGCACTCGCATGGTAGAGAATACACCTTCTGGGCCAAAATCTATAGTATGATTCATAGCAGTTGAGCACATGTTAAAGCCGATACTTCGTAAATCTTTAGCTATGATGGGTTCTGCCGAATGTCTCTCTATGGCAGTTGGTTGCCCCATAGACTGATAATTTACTTTGTTCTTGTCATCAAGGAATAGTGTTTCCATGTTGACGAAGCCTACATCTGCTTCTCGAATTTTGTTTATTAATTCGAGGTATTCTGGTTCATCATGGATGCCCATACGCCGGAATCCGCCTTCCCAGACATCTCCTACAGCAGTAATAGTCAGTTCAGTTCCTTCTCTTCTGTCTTTTGTCATTTTTTCCGGGTGTTACTTAATTTATTAAATATTTAAGTTTGTTCACATTTTACCTCTTACGATGCTGATAATTATCTCATCTCGGGAATAATTAACACGATTATCAAAATAGAAATCATAAATAGACCGGCGCCAAGGGCGACAGCAACAGCGGCACTTGTAAGTTCTGTTAATATGCCCATTGCAGCCATACCAAAAGGTAAAGCCATAATTACCTGAGCCCGAACGCCTGCAACTCGACCTCGAATATTTTTAGGCGTTTTAATAAGAAGTATAGTTTGAGATAATATCATATAGATCGTATTCATGCCGCCAAAAACAACTAACGCGATAAAAGAGAGAGGAAAGAACGAGGAAATAGAAAAAGCCATTAAACATATCCCAAGCGCAAATGAACTGAGGATTACTACTTTTCCTTTATGTTCAACTTTTTTCCTCAATGCCAGATATAATGTCATTATAGCAGCACCTATACCTGGTGCAGCTGTGAGGGTTCCAAGGCCTTTTACACCAACATTTAAAATATCTCTTGCAAATACTGACATGACACTATTATAAGAATAAATAAAGAGGTTCCAGAGAAATGCAATCGCTATAGTAGCCAATATAACCTTGTTTTCTTTAACGTATTTTAATCCTTGAATTAGATTATTTTTGAAAGAAGAAGGGTCAGGTATTCCCGGTGGCAGTTCATCCATCCTAGAAAATAATATGATTTGAATTAAGTGTAACACGCCTTGTATATAATAGCAATTTGCTATACCAAATTGAACAACCAATATACCGGCAACGGATGCACCTAGGGCACCCATGCAGTTCATTGCGAACGTGTTGAGATTAATAGCATTCTCTAGCTGATTATCATCAATGACATCACTTAAAATTACAGACCTCAAAGGAAGTAAAAAAGAAAATGCCACGCCATTTATTAAAGTAAATATTATTAAATGCCACTCTTGAATCAGGTCTTTAAAGATGAATACTCCTGTAAATAAAGAGGACATTACATTCAAAGAAATAACAAGCATCATTAATTTACGTCTATCAAATCGATCAACCAGAACTCCTGATATCGCTCCCAAAAAAATAATGGGAATAAACCGGCATGCCGTAATTAGCCCTAAAAGTGTTGGGGAATTTGTTAGCTCCAGAACGAACCAACCAAGTAATAATATATCCATAAAACGTGCAAAAGAGCTGAGAATGGTTGTCATCCACAACAGTTTGAAATTGCGGTATGAAAAAACATTTAAAAAAGCCTCTATAACTGACACCCGCTCATTCGTTATTTCGCTTCTTATCTATATGAATTGATATAAAAATCTTAATATATTTAAAGTAAACTATTTCATAGTTGGAAATACATGATTGCTGAATACATAACGGTGACCATAAGAGCCTTGGAGGCCAATGGATTTACTGTGGAATTCATAGAAAATATTGAGAAAGCAAAGACGAGGGTATTAGAAATAATACCTCAAAGTGCATCAGTCGGTGTAGGAGATTCGGCTACAATTAGGCAGATCGGATTCTTGGAATTATTGACGAACCGAGGACAGCAATTATTCCATCCTCTATCAAAGCAAATGCTTCAGATTCATAAATGGGGAGACGACGAGCATAAGAAAGTAATGCTAGATGCCCTTAGAAGTGATATTTTTGTTACTGGAACAAACGTAATCACTCAAAATGGAAAACTTTTCAATACTGATGCTACAGGTAATAGAATCGTGGGACTTATATTTGGTCCCAAGAAAACGATAGTTTTCGCAAGTATAAACAAAATAGTTAAAGATCTTGAGCAAGCTTTCAACCGTATGCAAAATATTGTAGCCCCCTATCATTGCAAAACTAAACAAAAAAATCGATCTATAGTTGCTCCATGCGTATTAACGGGCAAGTGCGTTCAATGCCATTCCTCGGCACGTTTCTGCCGAAGCACTTTAATTACAGAAATGAAACCGGCTCGATTGGAGGTAACAATCATCATAATAAATGAGGATTTGGGACTCGGGTGGGACGAATCTTGGTCAAAGATGCGAATAAAAAAGATTCAAAAGGCATATGAAGAGGCTTCATGGCCGGAATATTATTTGACCCATGATATATAATGGAGGCTAAATTTTGTATTGGAATATTGATGTAACTGAGGAAGACGAGGACGAAATGATTAGGAAAATTTCCGAAAAGATCGACGAATATGATTTGGATATGGCTGCAATATTTGCAATTGAAATCATTAAGCCTCTAAATTATGTCGGAGTACAATTGAGTCGTTTCTTTATTTCACCATTTTTCTCTGCATTTGGTGATAATATTGGATTGAATGGAGAAAAGTTTCTATCAGTTTTTGAAAAACGGGATAATGTGGAGAGACTTATATTAGCCATTGAGGAATTAAAAAAACAAAAGGAAGAGAGAAAGAAAGCGGAAAAATCCAAGAGACAACATGAAGAAAAGGGCTGGCGCCGTTTTCTCCCTTTTTAAAAATTTATTCATTGTGGAATTTCTGCTATCAACCATCCAAAAGTAGATTATCGATAGTTTTCATTATCAATCTATTTACGTCTCCTTCAGGTGCAATAGTTACCAGCCTATCGTAGATCGATGGCTCTATTCGTATGGGCACGAGGCGCCACTTCAACTCCTTCCCCAGGAGCCTCCTGACCCTGTCCCTCGTCTCCACCAGCGTGAGACCCTCCTCCATGACCTCCTCCGCTAGGGCGAGTTGCTGGTATGGATCAAGCCTGAGCAGGGCCAGGGCATGCTCCCTTGAAATGTTCTGCTGCCTGACTTCTTCCCTCACCTTAGGATGCAGCTTCAGTAGTCTCATCGAGTGAGATATGTAATACCGGTCCTTTCCCACGAGTCGAGCTATCTCGGAGACCTTGGTGCCCATCTTCCTCAGTGTCGAGTAGGCTTCGGCCTCGTCGATGGGGTCGAGATCCTCCCTGTGTAGGTTCTCGACGAGTCGGATGGCGAGAGATTCCTCAGAGCTCAGGGGTCCTTCGAGAATGATGGCTGGCACCTTTTCCAGGCCAATCATTTTAGCGGCGGCCATCCTCCTCTTTCCTATCTGAAGATTGTATCTTCCCTCGACGCCAGGCTCGACTACTAGGGGCTGTAGTATTCCATGCTGCTTTATGGATGCGGCGAGCTCGTATAATGTCTCCTTATCGAGGATTTGCCGGATTCCCTGTTCCACGTCTATACTTTCTATTTCTAGGTCTTCAAATCGTACCATTTCTCTTTCGTTCGATAGCCTAGTTTAACCTTTTATATTGTTTATACCAGAAAATGTTATATCCTAATATTCGAGGCTTTGGCTTCCCTGCTTCATTAGCCTTCTGACTGCGTACTCGAAGGCATGGCTACGGCTGGCGAAGATGCGCTTCTTCACCCTATTATCTATCCAGCGAAGGACGTCTCTATCCATCGTGATGCTGGTGCCACTCTTAACCAAGATAGGGGACCTCTTAACTTCGTTTAAAATAGTGAAGGATGTGTTTTTATACTTTTCTGAGGAAGAAACCCTTTAAAAGGCGATAAAAACCACGGAGCTTCGATTATGTGAGTTAACACAACAATCATTTAGATTAAAAAATATGGGGAGTGTTGCCGGCCCTGGAGCAAGGGGTCAATGACCCGGGAGCAGGAAACCCGCCTGGCCGGGTTAATGTGGATTTCTCCCTGCAACGATTTCCCCGATATCCAGGATCACAAGTCTCCATTAGGCCCCTAGCCCTCCCCACGGTTGCGTGAGGGTG
>SDBT01013108.1_pt1 | contig 13302 bp, 9 predicted proteins | sample 2277101 | NCBI WGS metagenome assembly SDBT01 (sample SAMN10404973, study PRJNA504765) | marine sediment metagenome | isolation source: marine sediment core GS10_PC15, 103 cmbsf | place: Arctic Ocean: Southern Knipovich Ridge | collected 2010 | reverse complement strand
GCCAACTCCGCGCATATCGACAGACATCGGCGACATCTACATCCTCTGCGAGGCCTCGAAAGCGGCGGGTCCGAAGATCATCGACGCCTTCGCGACGGCCGAGACCGTAGTGCGAGTCCTGGCGCGGGGGGAGACCAAGGGCAGCGTCGTACTGGAGGGCGACGTTCAGGCGGACCTTCGCGTGGTTCCGCGGGGCAGCTTCGGGGCGGCGCTGGCGTATTTCACGGGGTCCAAGGATCACAACATCCGCATGAGGGAGCGGGCAATCCAGAGGGGATGGAAGCTCAGCGAGTACGGGCTGTTCGAGGGCGAGAAGCAGATCGCCGGACGGGATGAAGAGGGAATCTACGAGGCGATGGGGATGGAGTTCGTCCCGCCCGAGCTTCGGGAGGACCGCGGCGAGCTCGCCGCCGCCGAGAGTCGCAGGCTCCCCGCGCTGATCGAGCTGGAAGACATGCGTGGCGATCTGCACATGCACACCGTCGCCTCCGACGGGCGAAACACGATCGCCGAGATGATCGAAGCCTGCCGCGCCCGCGGATATCGCTACATGGCGATCTGCGACCACTCCAAGAGCGAGATCCAGGCCAACGGGCTCGACGCCGACCGCCTCGCCGCCCACGTCGAGGAGATCCACGAGACCGCCCGGAAGTACGAGGACATCGTCGTGCTCGCGGGGATCGAGGTGGACATCTTCAAGGATGGGTCGCTGGACTTCGAATCGGACGTCCTGGAGCAGTTGGACTTCGTGACCGCCTCGGCGCACTCGGCGCTCTCGCAGCGCCGCCCGGACGCCACTCGCCGCCTCATCCAGGCCATCGAAACCCCGCACGTCCACTGCATCGGGCACCCGTCGGGGAGGCTGATCAACAAGCGGGCGGGGATGGAGATCGACATCGACGAGATCGCCCGCGCCGCCGCCGCTAACGGCGTCGCACTGGAGATCAACGCCCATCCGTGGCGGCTGGACCTGCGCGACGTGCACGTGCGGGCCGCGATCGCCGCCGGGGCGAAGATCATCATCAGCACCGACGCCCACGAGGCCGACGGGCTGGACCTCATGAAGTACGGGGTGATAACCGCCCGCCGGGGCTGGGCCACCCCCGCCGATGTCGTCAACACCTACACCCCGGCGAAGCTGAAGAAGTGGTTGAAAGGCAAGTGATCGCAAGGCGGCGGCGGCGGAGCCCGCATAGACCGTCCCCACCCGGACATCACCCCTTCGTCAGGTAATCGAACGCCCGCTGGAAGATAATCCGCCCGTCGGGTCGTTCGACTCCGCCGCGCGTCCAGCGAGGGTGATGCGTGATTTCGACGAACCGCTCGGGGTGTGGCATGAGGCCCATGGCGCGCCCGGATGGATCGCAGATGCCCGCGACGTCGTCGGTGCTTCCGTTCGGGTTGACGGGATACCCTCCGGGTTTGCCCTCGCCGTCTACGTAGCGGACGGCGATCTGACCGGCGTCGCGGAGGGCGTCGAGGACGCCGCCATCGCGCGGGACGAATTTGCCTTCGGCGTGCGCGACCGGTAGGGCGAGGGTCTCACCGGCGGGTAGGAACACGCACTTGTCCGTCTCGCACCGAAGGCGGACCCAGCGGTCCTCGAACTTTCCAGAATCGTTCTGCCCCAGCGTCGCGTCTCGATGGGCCGAGCCCGGAGCGACGCTTCCCCAGGGGAGCAGCCCGCTCTTGAGCATCACCTGGAACCCGTTGCAGATCCCCAGCACCAGCTTGCCCGCCGCCAGGAATTCGTTGAGCGGGTCGGAGAGGCGGTGCAGCATCTGATTTGCCAATATCTTTCCCGCCGCTACGTCGTCTCCGTAGCTGAACCCGCCCGGGATGACGAGGAACTGATATTCCTTGAGTGTGGCCGGGCTCTCAATCAGCCGGAACACGTGCACCCGCTCGGCCGTGAAGCCCGCCTGCTCCAGGGCGAACTGCGTCTCCAGATCGCAGTTAGTCCCGGCCGCCCGCAATACCAACGCCCTCGGTGCCGCCATCCGCCTGCGCCTTCCTTCCCGCCCGGTCAAAGCCGCCTGTACATCCGGTACATCACCGCCCGCATCCCGAGCTTCTCGTAGAACCTCTTCGCCGGGGGGTTCGCCATCGCCACGTGCAGGACTACGTTCTCCACCTCGCGCCTCTTGAGACGCTCGAAGACGCCCTCCATCAGCTCCGTACCCAGGCCGTTTCCACGGCAGTCGGGGGTGACGTAGAGGTCCCAGACCTCTCCCTTGCGGCGGGCGAGGAATATCGGCGGGGAGAGTTTGCAGCTGGCGTTCACGAAGCCCACCAGTTCTCCGCTGGGTCCCTCGGAGACCAGCGTGATCATGTTCTCGTCTTTGAGGCATTTGACGAAGTGTTCTTTCCATTTCCCCTCGGCGTCGTCGGACCAGCACCAGAAGTCCGGGTCGTACGCGCGATGCTCCTCGGCCATCAGTCGCCAGAGCGCCGCGATCGCCTCGGCGTCCGCCGCCTTCGCCGGCCGAATTGTGTAATCTGTGTTCACCATTGCCTGTCTCGTCCCTCACCGCATGAGTCCGACGCAGGGATCACCAGTCAAACGTTCCTTTCCACGCAGCCTTGGCGTCTTGAACGCTCACGTCGATCAGGACCCGGGCTCCGCTGGCGATCACGATTCGCCCGCTGTCGGTGACTCGCCCAATCTCTCCGAACGGACAGTCCTTGACGATCCGCAGAAAGGCGTCGTACTCGTCCGGCGCGACCTCGACCAGGAAGCGACCTGCCGACTCGGCGAAGAGTCTCGCTGCATCGGTCAGCTCGCCCTCCGCCGGGACGGCGGCGAGGTCAAGTTCCACGCCCAGTCCGCCGGCGAACGCCATCTCCGCGGCCGCGACCGCCAGTCCGCCTTCCGAGAGGTCGTGGGAGGACCGGACGGTCCCGCCCTCTATCGCCGCCTGAACCGCCTCCATCACTCTCCGGGACGCCTCCAGATCGACGGGGGGCACGTCGGTCCCGCTTTGGACGCCCTCGACGAGCAGGTAGTGGCTTCCCCCGAGCTGGGGTCGCGTGCGCCCGAGCAGGAAGAGATAGTTGCCCGCCTCCTTCGCGTCGGCGGTGACGCACTTGCGCGCATCGGGGATGACGCTGATCGCCGATATCAGCAGCGTGGGGGGTATGGCGATCGTCTCGCCGTCCTCGGTCTGGAACTCGTTGTTCAGCGAGTCCTTCCCGGAGATGAACGGCGTGCTGAAGGCGACGGAGGCGTCGTAGCAGCCCTTGGCCGATTGCACGAACGATCCCATCCGGTCGGGCTTATTGCAGTTGCCCCAGCAGAAATTGTCGAGAATCGCCGTTCGCTTGAGGTCGCCCCCGACCGCGACGCAGTTCCGCAGCGCCTCATCCACCGCGTGCAGGGCGCTCTGGTAGGGGTCCAGCTCGCCCAGGCGCGGGTTCATCCCGCACGAGATCACCAGTCCCCTGTTGCTCTCGAGCACCGGGCGGATCACGGCTGCGTCGCCGGGACCGTCCTCGCCCACGAGCGGCTTGATGACGCTCCCGCCCTGCACCTCGTGATCGTACTGCCGCACGATCCACTCCTTGCTCGCCACGTTCGGTGAGGCGAGGATGCTCAGGAGCGTTTCGCTGTAGTCGCTCTTCGTTGCGAGCGACGGGGAGGGGCGCTCGATCTTCTCCCAGAGGGCTTTCTTGGTGGGGCGGGGGAGGCCCTCGTGGACGAACTCCATCTCCAGCTCGCCCACCACCTGTCCGTCGTAGAACAACCGCAGCATCCGCCCTTCGGTCCCGAATTCCCCGATGACCGTCGCCTCCACGTCTTCGTCGGCGAATATCTCGAGGATCCGCCGGAGGTTCTCCCGCGGGACGGCGAGCGTCATGCGTTCCTGTGCCTCCGAGATCCATATCTCGGCGTAGGTCAGCCCGGCGTACTTGAGCGGGATGCGATCGAGGTGCACCTCGGCGCCGATCCCCTCGCCCATCTCCCCGACCGCGCTGGAGAACCCGCCCGCACCGCAGTCAGTTATGGCGGAGTAGAGGTTCTCGCTGCGGGCCTGGAGGATCGTGTCGAGCATCGTCTTCTCGGTGATCGCGTTCCCGATCTGCCCCGCATGGGAGAACTCGGTCTCGTGCTTGTGCGTCAGCTCACCGGAGCTGAAGGTCGCCCCGTGGATTCCGTCGCGGCCGGTCTTTCCGCCGACCGCGAGGATGGCGTCGCCCGCTCCCGGCGTGCGCTTGCGGGACATCTCGATGGGCAGAAGCCCCACCGTCCCGCAGAACACCAGCGGATTGCCAAGGTATTTCTCGTCGAAGTAGACCGCACCGTTGACGGTGGGAATGCCCATGCGGTTGCCGTAATCTCTCACGCCCCCGACCACACCGCGCATCACGCGGCGGGGGTGGAGGACGCCCTTGGGGACGTCGCTGAGGGGCATATCGACCGGCCCGAAACAGAAGACGTCGGTGTTGGCGACGGGTTTGGCGCCCAGGCCCGTCCCGATCGGGTCGCGCACCACCCCGCCGATCCCGGTCGCCGCCCCCCCGTAAGGCTCGATCGCGGAGGGGTGGTTGTGGGTCTCGACCTTGAAGCAGACGGCGTGCTCGTCGTCGAAGGCGATGACACCGGCGTTGTCCTCGAAGACGTTCAGGCACCAGGGAAGGTCGAGCTCCCTTGTCGCGGCGAAGACGGTGGACTTCAGGAGGTTGTCGATCTCCTCGACCACGTTACCGGCGCGGTCCTCCACGCGGACGTCGCTGCCGAACGTCTTGTGCCCGCAGTGCTCCGACCATGTCTGGGCGATCATTTCCAGCTCGACGTCGCGCGGTTCGCGCCCGATGCGGCGGAAGTAGTCCCGGATCGCCTTCATCTCGGTGAGGTTGAGGAACAGGTCGCCTTCGGCGGAGAGCTTCTCCAGCGCTGCGTCGTCCAGGTCGCGGATCGGTACATCGACGATCTCGAATTCGTACTCGTGCCCGGGGGCCTCCGCGGGCGTGTAGGCTTCGAAGAATATGTCCTCGATTACGGCGTTGGCCAGCAGGCGGCGGGCGATGGTCTCGCGCTGGTCCTTCCCGACGGTCCCGGCGAGTTCGTATCGCCGACCCGTGCGCACCGTCTCGACGGGCAGGTTCATGTCCTTTATCGCCCGCTCGGCCGAAGCGGCCACGGGGTCCATCACGCCCGGCTTCAAGTGCACCTCTATCACGGGGGCATCTTCGCCCGCTACTGTCGAACCGACGAAATACTCCTCCGTGACCGGGTCGATGAGCAGCTCTTCGCTGATGCGGCGGACGTCGTCGTCGCTCAGATCGCCAGAGATGAAGAAGAGTTTCACCGAGCGGACGGCGGAAACGCCGTCTATCCCGAACTCGCGGATCTGGCGGTGCACGGCGGCGGCGTGCGGTTCGGCCGCGGAGAACTCCTCCCTGGTTCTGATCTCGATGCGGTGGGTCATCCTGCAACTGCCTGTCGGAGCCTGTCGGGAAAGCCCGGATTCTAGCTGGTCCCCTTCCCGCGAACAACGGCGAAAGGGAGCAATCCGTGAAAGTGCGGGGATTATGCGCGGAAATGGAAGGACAGGGCGTTGTTCAGAGCTTCTCTGCGAGGATCTCGACGATTCGCGGCGCGGCGCCGCCGTCCCAGAGGGGCGGCATCCGCGGCGTTCGGCCTCTTTCGCTCACCGCCTCGCGGTAGGCTCCGACGATCCTGTCCGGATCCGTCCCCACGACGCGGTTGGTCCCGACCTCCACCGTGATCGGCCGCTCGGTGTTCTCGCGGAGGGTGAGGCAGGGGACGTTGAGGATGGTCGTCTCTTCCTGAATCCCGCCGGAGTCGGTGAGCACGATTGCGGCGTGAGAGGTCAGCTTCAGGAAGTCCAGGTAGCCCACCGGATCGATCAGCCGCAACCCTCCCATCGCTTCGACGCGCGGGGAAAGGGCGGACCCCTCCAGGTTCTTGCGCGTCCGGGGATGAATCGGGAAGACTATGGGCGTGTCCCGCTGAATCACTTCGAGCGCATCCAGGATGCGCCCCAGGACAGTTGGGTCGTCCACGTTGGACGGGCGGTGGAGCGTCAGCACCGCGTAGGAACCCGAGGTCAGCGACAACTGCTCGAGGATCTTCGATCGCTCCGAGTGCGGCCTGTTCTTCAGCAGCGTGTCGATCATCACGTTCCCGACGAGGAAAACCTTCTCCTCCGCCACCCCTTCCCTGCGCAGGTTCTCCACCCCGCTCTTCTCGGTGCAGAACAGCAGGTCGCTGATGGAGTCGGTGAGCAGGCGATTGATCTCCTCGGGCATGTCCCGGTCGAAGCTTCGCAGCCCGGCCTCGACGTGGACCAGCTTCACCCCCAGCTTGACGGCCACCAACCCGCACGCGATCGTGCTGTTGACATCGCCGACCACGAGGACCGCGTCGGGCGGGTGCTCGACGAGAAGCGGCTCGAAGGCCTTCATGATCTGCCCGGTCTGCGCCGCGTGGGAGCCCGACCCGACACCGAGGTTCACGTCCGGGCGGGGTATGCCCAACTGTTCGAAGAACAGCTCGCTCATCCGCTCGTCGTAGTGTTGCCCCGTGTGCACCAGCACCGGGTCGATGGAGGGGCAGTCCCGATAGGCGGCCATGAGCGGCGCGATCTTCATGAAGTTTGGGCGCGCCCCGACGACGTTGACGATCCTCATTCCGTGCCCTTCGCGTCGTGCTCTCGGAAGAAACCTACAACACCGTTATCGGCTGCGCATCCCGGTGACCGCAGCGGATTCCGGGTTCACGTACCCATGGACGCTCACGCTTACAACCCGTGAATGGCGAAGACGTTTCCCTTGACGGTTTCTATGGTGGCGCTGACCGCCGCGTCCACCGCATCGCGCCTCTCCCCGTGCGATACGGGCGCGCGGTCTCTCAGCCCACCGGCCCGACCCGTGCTCTCGGGGCTGACTCCTCCCGCCCCCGGGCTCGTCGCGTCGCGATCTCCCTCACCGCACAACACGCACCACGCAAGCGCCCATCCCCTGGCGGTGTTCTCCACGTGGTACCCCCCACCGCCGGTTGCGAGGATGGGCCTGTCGAATTCGAGGAGCTTCGCAACGACCTCGGCGTACGTGTTGTTGGTGAGGTCCATGTGCGTCAGCGGGTCGGCGGCGAGGGCGTCCATCCCCAGCTCCACCACGATCACGTCCGGGGAGTACGCCCCGATCAGCGGGACCGCGATTTCTCGAAAGGCCCGCATGTACGCCTCGTCGTGGGTGGCGACCGGGAGCGGGACGTTCACGCTGAAGCCCTCTCCCTGTCCGATCCCGATCTCATCCTCGAACCCGGTCCCCGGAAACAGCGTCCTGCCCGTCTGATGGAGCGAGATCGTCATCACGTCGCTGCGGTCGTAGAAGGCGGCCTGGACTCCGTCGGCGTGGTGGGCGTCCACATCCACCAGCGCGACCTTTCTGCCCGCGTCCGAGAACTCCATGCAGGCGAGCACGACGTCGTTGATGTAGCAGAATCCGGATGCGCGCTGGGAATGAGCGTGGTGATATCCGCCCGAGGGATTGAACGCCACGTCCGCCTCTCCCGCGATGATCAGCCTCGCCCCCTTCAGCGACGCCCCGCACGCCAGCGCTGCGTACTCGTACATGCCCTCGAAGGCCGGGCAGTCCGGCGTGCCTATCCCCATCCGCAGCGCCTCGATGTCCGGGGGGGCCTTGGGGGCCCGTTGGAGCGCATCCAGATACTCCAGCGCGTGAAACTTCGCGAGCGTGTCCCTGCGGGCAGGTTCCGGTGCGACCTCGTTTCGCCCGCCGCCCGAAAGCATGTCCATGGAGAGCAGGATCCTGCGGGTCTTGGCGGCGCGATCGGTGCGGAAGGGGAAATCCGGAGGATACTGATACTGCTCCAGCTCCGGGGAGTGTATGAAAGCGGCCTTCCTCGATCTCATCTCTTTCACCGGCAATCCCGCATCGGCGGACTCGGGTCCCTCTCTCTCGGGCGCCGTCGCCAGGCGAATCCATCTCTCCTCCGCGCGGTACTACTTCACGATCCGCAGGATCGCCTTGAACTTATCGCCTTCCGCGACGCGGAGCAGCTCGAAGAGGGCGCACTCCACGCTGGTGATGGCCGCTCCGAGGTGCTCCATCTTCTGCAGGCCGATCCGCCTGTTCTCCGCCGTGCGCGACGAGACGGCGTCGGAGACAACATGCACGTCGTAGCCGTGCTCCATCAGGTCCGCTGCCGTCTGGTACACGCAGATATGCGTCTCGATGCCCGAAAGAAGCACCTGGCGCCGGTTCAGCTTCTTCATCTCCTCGACGAAGCGCGGTTCGCCCCAGCAACTGAAGCTCAGCTTGGGTATCGCGGGCGGATCGAGCAGGGAGGCGATGGGCGGGACGGTAGGTCCGAGCCCGCCGGGGTTCTGCTCGGTCGAGATTATGGGCACCTCCAGGACGCCCGCCCCCTGTATGAGCCGTCCGGCGCTGTCGAAGAGGCTGTCCCGTTCGTACATGAGCTCCGCGAGCTTGCCCTGTATGTCGATCACCAGCAGGACGGTATCTTCAACGTTGAGCATGTGGTCCGACCTTCCCAGGATGCATCAATCACGTGCGGCGGTTCAGAATCTTCCAGACCTCTTCAGCCGTGGTTGTCGCCGACACCTCGACAGTCTCTATTCTCGCTCCGCTCCGCCGGTAATGCTCGACCAGCCCCTCCGTCCGCAGCGCGAACGTCTCCAACCTCTCCCTCACCGACTTTCGGTCGTCGTCGCTCCTGCACGCCCTGTCCCCGCCTGCGTCGCTGCGGATCCGCTCGAGGACGACCTCGGCGGAGCACGCTAGATACACTACCGTTTCCACGCGCAGAATGGAATCCACGCCGCGGGCCTGGGTGGGATGGCGAGGGAGGCCGTTCAAGACGATCAGATCGTCCGGGGCGAGTCGGCGGGCGTCGATGAACGCGCGCAATACCTTCTCGGCGATGGAGAAGTGTTCATCCTCAAGCAGCGCCCCGGTCCGGAGGGAGTTGACGATCACCTCGATCTCGTCCCGAGTCAGCAGCCCGTCGAGTCTGTCCCCGTCGGCTATCCGGCGGAGAGCGGCGCCGAAGTCGAAGTGCGCGCACCGGCTTCCGCCCAGCCCGCCCGCCTCCAGCAGGTCGCCCAGCGGGGTCTTGCCCGAACCGGTCGGTCCGACGAGCAGAATGGCGCGATGTTTTTCCATGGATCCCTGCGTTCCGCCTCGAGCAGGATAAAGCAAAGCCCTCGCTCCGATCCGTCGTTACTCTTCACGGGGCGGGGGTTTTTGTTCAGCGATCTTGGGCTCTCAGAATCGGCCGCGATCAGGGCCCCGCTGTTTCCGCGGGCGCCCTGTGATGCGGCGCCCGGACCAGGAAGGTCACGAGCGCCGCCGCAAGCAGGAGCCCGGAGGAGCAGTAATAGGCGAAATTAAAGCTGTTCGTTGCGTCGTATACTTTCCCAGCCAGCAGCGCCAGCATGAACCCGCCGATCCCCCATGCCGTGAAGATCAGCCCGTAGTTCATTCCGAAATGCTTCAGGCCGTAGTAATCCTTGGTGACTGACGGAAACAGCGCCAGGTTCGCCCCGTAGGCGGCGCCGACCAAAGCGGATACGAGCGCCAAGACAGGGACCCTGGCCAATACATTCCCAATGCTGACCCTGGACAGAAGGAAGATAAGGACCGCCTGCAAGATGAAGGATACGAACATGGTTCGAGTTCGCCCCAGCTTGTCGGACATGGCGCCGGCGACGATCCGCCCGGCGCCGTTGCCCACCGCCAGCACCGCCACAAGCACAAAGCCCAGCTTGATGTCCGCCTGACGCAGCGCGATGAGCGCGAGCTTGGAGATGATCATCAGACCGGCCCCCGCCCCGCATGCGTACATGAACCAGAGCAGGTAGAACTGGCCCGTCTTCAGCATTTCCTTTGGCGTGAAGTCTTCCTTTCTCTCAGCCGGCGGGGCGGCGGCCTGGTTCTTCAGTTCTCCGGCCTTACCGTATCCCTTCATGAATTGAAGGACCCTATGGGGCGGCCTGAGCAGTTGGGCCAAACCGACCACCACGACCAGGAAGCCCGCCCCCAGTATCATCAGCATCGTCTGAAGGCCGTAAGCGTCGGAGAGCCACTTGGCAAGGGGGGCGGCGTAGACGGACGCCAGCCCGAAGCCCGAAACCACAATGCCCGCGATCAGCCCGGTCTTCGCCGGCGGGAACCACTTGACGGCGGGGGGAGTGGCGGATGCATATCCGCAACCAATCCCCGCACCGGTCAGAACGCCGAATCCGATGATGTACCCGATCGGGACGGTCGTAAGGCTCGCCAGGATCATACCCACGCCAACCATCACCCCGCCGATCGTTGCCACCAACCGGGGTCCGATGCGATCCTGCATGCGACCGGCCGGGACCATTATCAGGCAGAATACAAGGCACGCGACTGCATATGGCCAGGACTTGTCCGCCTCCGACCAGTTCCACTCCTTGGGCACCGCCTGGGTGATCACGCTCCAGGTGTACAACACGCCCAAGGCGAGGTTGATGCCCATTCCGGCGAACGTGACGCTCCATCCGTGGTTCTTCACGGGCTCGTCGAGCCCGACCTGTTCGTTCATGAATTACTTCCGTACTGTCTCAACATGCTCCCGGGTTGGCCCGAATTAGTTCCCACGACCCTCGATCAGCGCATCGACGACCGCCGGATCGGCAAGCGTGGACGTATCGCCCAGCGTGGACCTGTCCGTGACCCCTTCGGCGATCTTGCGGAGGATCCGGCGCATGATCTTACCCGACCGCGTCTTCGGTAGGGCGGGGGTGAACTGGATCTTGTCCGGGGCCGCGATCGCACCGATCTCCTTGCGGACGTGGAGGACGAGCTCCTTCGACAGTTCGTCGCTGGGTTCGACCTCTTGGACGAGGGTGACGAAGGCGTAGAGGCCTTGCCCCTTGATCTCGTGGGGCATGGGGGCGACTGCGGCCTCGGCGACCGAGTCGTGAGAGACCAGCGCGCTTTCGACCTCGGCGGTCCCGATCCGGTGCCCGGAGACGTTGACCACGTCGTCGATCCTGCCCATCAACCAGTAGTCTCCGTCCTCGTCGACCCGGCACCCGTCACCGGTGAAGTAGACGTCGTCGTACATCGTGAAGTAGGTGTCGATGAACCGCTCGTGATCGCCCCACATCGTCCGCATCATTCCCGGCCACGGCTTCGTGATGCAGAGCTTCCCGCCCTCGTTGCGGCTGCACTCTTTCCCGTCCTCGCGCAGGAGGAGCGGTTCGATACCGAAGAACGGGCGGGAGGCGCTGCCCGGTTTCAGCGTGTGGGCGCCCGGAAGGGGGGTGATCATGAACCCGCCCGTCTCCGTCTGCCACCACGTGTCCACGATCGGGCAGCGGTTGCGGCCGACCTTCTCGTAGTACCACATCCACGTCTCGGGATTGATCGGCTCCCCGACGGTCCCGAGGATCTTCAGCGAGCTCAAGTCGTACTTCCCGGGCCACTCGTCGCCCTGGCGGATCAGGGCTCGGATCGCGGTAGGGGCAGTGTAGAACTGGGTGACCTTGAACTTGTCGATGACCCCCCAATACCTTCCCGCATCAGGATACAGCGGGGTGCTCTCGAACATCACGCTGGTCGCACCGTTGGTCAGCGGACCGTAAACGATGTAACTGTGACCGGTCACCCACCCGATGTCGGCGGCGCAGAAGAAGACGTCCTCTTCCTTCAGATCGAAGGTCAGCTTGTGCGTCAGCGCCACCCACACGAGGTATCCGCCGGTGGTGTGGACGACGCCCTTGGGCTTGCCCGTGGAACCGGAGGTGTAGAGGATGTAGAGCGCGTCCTCGGCGTTCATGTGCTCGGGCTCGCAGTCGGGCGACGCATCGGCCATGAGATCGTCGTACCACAGGTCCCGCCCTTCCTTCATCGCGCACTCTTCGTCGGAGCGCCTGACGACGATGACCTTCTCGATGGTGGGAGTCGCGGCGAGTGCTTCCTCGGAGATTTTCTTGAGCGGAATGTTCTTACCCGCTCGCTTGGAGACGTTGGCGGTGATCAGTATCTTGCAGTCGGAATCGTTGATCCGGTCTCTCAGAGAGTCGGCGCTGAACCCCCCGAAGACGATCGAGTGGATCGCCCCGATCCGCGCACATCCCAGCATCGCGATCGGCAGCTCGAGGGTCATCCCCAGGTAGATGCAGACCCTGTCGCCCTTCTCCACGCCCAGCGACTTCAGGACGTTGGCGAACTTGCAGACCTCGGTGTGTAGCTCCTTATATGTCAGCGACTTGTCCTGGTCTATCTCGTCGCCCTGCCATATCAACGCCGTCTTGTTCTCGCGCTCGGTCCCGAGATGGCGGTCCAGGCAGTTGTAGGCTACGTTCAGCTCCCCGTCGGCGAACCAGGTGTGCTCGATCTTCCGTCCCTTCGTGTCCCAGGTGAACTCGCAGGCCTTGGTGGGCTTCTTGAACCAGGTCACCATTTCCTCGGCCTGCTCCAACCAGAACCCCTCAGGGTCGCTTATGGAGCGATCGTACAACTCCTGGTACTGCTCGGGCGACTTGACGTGGGCTTGGGCCGCCAAATCGGCTGGCGGGGGGAACGTCCTGTCCTCGCTCATAAGGGAGTCGATCCCTTTATGCTCTTGATCTGCCATCTTCCTTGCCGCTCCTTCCTGCTTTAACTCTTTTGTGGTAAGGGTGTTGCATAAGGCATCCGGGTTGCGTGTGCCGTCGGACGGAGTAGGCTGCCCGGTCCAGTGCACCAATCCGGTCCAGTGCACCAATAAAGAAACCCCGTAAGGGGCCACCGGTATTATGCCGCCCGCTTTCCGGGAAGTCAACCGAAAATGCCAAAAAATGTCTCCCGCGAGCGGCGTCCTTCGTCGGCGGCGGCTTCCGGAGGGGTACAATATCGCGCTCCCGCCCCGATCGAGCAGGCGTTTTTCCCTGGCGCACGCGGGCGGCGAATGTCGATTAGAAAGAAACCCCCAAGCGGGCGGGACGAACAGTGAGAAGGTTCGGCGATCCGATGGGGGCCCGATATCCTTGTTTGTATTCGCGTCACCGGCGACTGTTGGATGCCGAAAACTTGGCAGCGCACCGACGAGGATCTGGCGCTTGATAGTCCCATGGGGCGGCGGGCAGAAATTTGTGAAAAATTTCGCAAATGGCTTGACTTGATTTGTCCCGTTTCGTTACGGTCTAGTTAGGTAGTTGGTTTGGCAGTTGTCGGTACGATTGTCGGTCGCTCCATGCCGGGCACGTCCGGCGCTTCTTCGTGCGACAAGGGAGCCCAATGACGACGTATTACATGCCGGATGAAGCCCTGTTAGAG